>Ga0209511_1000986_pt1 | contig 26277 bp, 42 predicted proteins | sample SSSSmetaG_FD_184141 | JGI IMG/M metagenome (GOLD analysis project Ga0209511, IMG submission 184141) | Glacier valley bacterial and archeal communities from Borup Fiord, Nunavut, Canada, to study Microbial Dark Matter (Phase II) - ​SSSS... | ecosystem: Environmental > Aquatic > Freshwater > Ice >... | reverse complement strand
CCGCAAACCCAGCGATGGGATGCCGGTCGGTGAAAGGTGCTACGCCAATGGCTGCCGCGAGCCGAACAATGGCAAGCGCTATTGCTCAGAGGCGTGCCGACAGACGATGCTGGCGCGGACGTATGAGCTCACGAAGATGCGCGCCGAGCGTCGAGAGGCAGCTAGGCCGAAGCCGTCGTTACCGGCTGGATGCGCACCAGAGAACGCAATAGGCGACCGGCGAGACGACTGCGCCCAATACGGGCATTGCCTTGGTCACGCCTCGGCGCTCAACTGGCCCGGCTTCCGCTGCGGCGCATGCCCCGGATACGTGCCCGGCGAGACCAGGGCGGAGATGCTGATCAAGCTGTGCGGGTCGAGGGTGGGCGACGCGGTTATCCACTTGGAGCGCGACTAGTGAATCCAGAAGAAGAGATGATTCGCCGTGAAGATAAAGCAGCGGTCCGACGCCTGTTGACTCGATTGCCTTTTCATTGGGCCAGAGCACTACGCCTAGTTCACGGAATCGACGGCAAGGAGATGATTAAGGCACGAGCCGCCAAGGCGATGCGGGTGACGGCTGGACGTTTTTCCACGCTCTATAGAGACGCAATTTTAAGATGCCGGAGATACCTGGTTTCAGTTGAGATTGGTAGGCTCCGCAAGCATGGTCAGAGGTACTGGCAAGATCCATCGAAGCCAAGGGACCAAGGGCTATTCAAGGACGATCAGTGAAAGCCCGCGCCCTGCCCATGCTAGAGCGAGAGCCAGGCTATCCCGTAACCCGTGCCGACTGCATTGATGCACAGCGGCCATGCCCGTACGTCAGTTGCAAATGGCATCTGCTAACCACGATTGCCAGTGACGGCCGCATGTACAAGGCCCGCGACTTCGACGAGAGAGATCCCGATAGCATCGTGGCCGCACTCGTCGAGATGAGCGAGACGTGCACGCTGGATGTCGCGGATAAAGGCGGAATGTCAGAGGAAGAAATAGGCGACATATACGGCGTCAGCGCCGACAAGATGAAACGCGATTCCATGACTGCCGTCGCACGCGCCCGCGCCCGCATCATGATGGCCATGGATCCGAGCGACCCATACCTGAGATATAAGGAGAGCAAATGAGCCGCACTGCACCAACGGAAGACGTCATCATGAACAGCCCGATATCAGGGCTGGTAGGCTTCGCCTTCGCCGGCCCCGGCTGGTATGAGGACTGGGGCATCCTGCTTACCGCTACCGGGGAAGAGAAGCAGGGGAAACCGACGTATCACCTACGCTGGTATGCCTCGGACCCGCGACCGCAATTCCTGTCGCTCTTTGCCATGGTGTCAAAATGACCGACATCCAACAACTGGTAGAATCGATCCGCCTGGCCGAGGTCGAGGTCGGCATCACCCGCACCCGCAGCCGGGAGGCCACCGCTACCGCTGAGGCCCTGGCCCGTGACCTATCGCAGGCCCTCGAGCAGCGTGTAATCCTGTATGCGCAATTCAACCAACGAATGCTCGAGGCGGCCGGTACCTACGAGCAACCTGCACCAGACCGGGAGGCGCCTACGATGTTCGTTCCGGTCGGGCGGGCTAGCTACCCATGACCGGGGACCCTGCAAACAGAAAGAGAAAGCCAATCATTAACCGACACAAATTGACGTGGACGCTTCATAGGGACGAAGTAACAGGAGATGCTGTCTATTCGACCGAATTACATGGTTTCGAATTATGGATTAGTACAATTCCATGGTTTGAGGATAGTCGCATGCCAGAAAGGTCGTCAGCCGATCACAGGAAGACGCGCTGGGTAGGCGGAGCCGGCTGCATCGAGGTCGACTTAGCATTTGCTACCCGGGAACTAGCCATGGACGCAATGGAGGCGCTTGCCAAGTCAACAGTAGAATGTCCGAAATGCAAGGGAGTGGGAGTCATCGCAAATCCCAGGCTGGGCCGAAACCGATGACCGAGCCTCGCATGTACGGGCAACTCACGCCCGACCAATACTTCCACCTTGCATGGCAGTGGTATCGGCGGGCGCCAGTGTACCTGGTGCATGACTGGCGGTATCGGCAGGACACCAATGCCGTATGACAATGGAAAACTCACGCTCCTGGAATTCAAACGCCGAGAGTTCGGGCGTCGGTTTCCGGCTGCCGTGGTGGTAATGGAGGAGATTGTCACGCTTGCAGTGGAGGAGGAGCGCGAGCGACTCGAAGAGGCACACGCTAACGAGTCATGGCCAGAGTGGTCGGGACCCGAATAACAGCCAGAGGTGGCCGCGCGCGTAAGGGACTCGGAAAATACTTGAAACCTGCCAGCGACGGGTGTCAAGCGAAATCGTAAGCCTATAATTTCGCACTGCAACATTGGCCCGACCATTGCGGCCATACTTCGCATTACAGCAAACGCCCCCTATTTGGATATCGGGCGCCTCTTTATGGCGTGGCTGATAACAGTGGCACACCTCGAAAATCACCTGGCCGACCTTTTCTGCCTGGGCAATCTGGCAACCCCGGGGGCAAGCCGTCGGGTCTGGCTGAGTTCCGTCGACAGCTAGCGGAGATGGATCCGCTGGCGATGGAGGTCATCCAGGGTCTTCTTCGCAGCGACAGCGAAGATATCCGACACAAGGCCTTGTCCCTGCTGTGGGATCGTCGCTGGGGCAAGGCACCTCAGGCCATCACCGGCGAAGATGGGCAGCCGATCCGATTCGATATCGGGATCGTGGATGTGCTGCGGAAGATGGTCGCGATTGAGGAGCCCGCCGAATGAACTGGAGGGGTTGGTTCATTCTCGGAGCATTGATCGCGCTGGCCGTGGCAATGGCTGGACAATTCGAAATCCCATGGGCGGTGTTCTGATGCGTAAGGGTCTCAAGAGCAGCCATCGCAAGCTGAGCGACCTCGGCAAAAAGCAAGAGAAATCCATAGGATTTAATAGGTCGCGAACGGTGGCGATTAAGTCCTTGACGGCACCCGCCCGCGTCCGCCCCGTCGGCAAGCCCTAGGAGACACCATGATTGTGACCGGCACGAATTCGCATAACGACGAGGTGCATCCGATGGGCACCATGACGCTCATCCCGCACGAGCGCGTGGCTGTGTTCCTCGGGAGGCAATCCTTGTCCGATGAAACACGCGTCTATGAATACGACCTGCTGACTAGTCCAACCGCATGGTTCTATCACCCGGAAGGGTTTGTCATCGTCCCGCCTGGCCTCATCCCCTAACGTGGCCGCATCCCTCATAGAGCAGGCGGTCAAACGCTTTGGCGTCGACGCGGTGATGGCGGCTCTCGGAGACGAGGCGCTAGACCGGCTGCGCTATGAGTGGCCGGCATGGGCACGGCCAGAGCAATTGCCACCGGCTGGTACATGGTCAACGTGGTTGCTGTTGGCTGGTCGTGGTTTCGGCAAGTCTCGCACTGCCGCCGAGTGGGTGCGCATGAAGGCGCGGACCATGCCCGGCTCGCACGGTGCGGTCATTGGCTCGACGGCAGGCGATGTCCGTGACGTGATGGTCAAGGCCATCTTGGCATGCACGCCACCGCTTCGTGACGGGTCGCCTGGGTGCATCTACGAATCCAGCAAGCGCTCGCTCTGCTGGCCTGAATACGGCTCAACCGCCACGACATACAGCGCTGAGGAGCCTGACCGCCTACGTGGTCCTAACCATCATTGGGCATCCGCCGATGAGGTCGCCGCATGGGCCTACGCTGAGGAATGTTGGGACATGTTGCAGATGACCCTGCGCTTGGGTGACCTGCCTCAATGCGTCGTATCCACCACGCCGCGTGCGATACCGCTAATACGCCGGCTGATAGCTGATCCGACATCGGTCATTACCCGTGGCTCGACGTTCGACAATGCGCAAAACCTTAGCCCTGCGTTTATCGACGCGGTCAAGCGCCAGTACGAGGGCACGCGCCTAGGCCGGCAGGAGCTGTATGCCGAGGTTTTGGACGACTTCCCCGGCGCGCTCTGGACACAAGGCGGCATTGATGCCGACCGCATTGCTGTAGCACCTGCCATGTCCCGCATTGTGATAGCCGTAGACCCGTCGGGCGGCGACGGCCAGGGCAATGACGCCCAGGGCATCGTGGCTTGCGGAAAGGGTCGCTTCGATGGTCATGGCTACGTGTTGGCCGACCGCACGTGCAAGCTCACGCCGGCCGGCTGGGGTAAGGCTGCCGTCGAGTTGTATCAGGAGCTGAAGGCCGACCGTATTGTCTACGAGGTCAACTACGGCGGCGCCATGGTCGCGGCCACTATCCAACAGGCGGCCAAAGACTTGGGCGTGCGCGTGGCGATGGCTCCAGTGGTCTCGAGCCGCGGCAAGGTTGTACGCGCCGAGCCTGTGTCCGCGCTGTATGAGCAGCACCGCGTGCATCACGTTGGCGCCTGTAAATGCGACACGCGGGCTATTCCACGTGTGCACAAGGGGTGCCTTTCCGATCTTGAGGATGAAATGTGCCGTTTCACCTCTGCCGGCGTCGAGGGTGAAAGCCCCAACCGTGCCGACGCCCTCGTATTCGCGCTTGCTGAATTGATGCTCACACCTGCCGCTGCCCGATTCGATCCTATCGCAGGAGTCTCCGCCGCTCGACGTATCTAAACCCCTCGCCTGCACTGCCGGGAGCGCCCTCGCTGAGGACGTTGCCGGGAGCGCTGGAGACGCCCATGCCCGGTATCAAGCGCAACCCCGATGCATTCAAAGAACTGATCCTCCCGGTATTCACCCAGTGGTCCAGGGTCCAATCGGTTACCGGCATCCTGGCCGATGTCGAAAACGGCCAGTTCTCCGACGGTGCTTTGCTGTGGTCGCAGATGCTCCGCGACGATCGCATTGCCGCCGTGTGGGACGTGTTCCTCAAGAGTGTTCTGGGGGCGCCGTGGCATATGGAGCCGCACCGCGACGTAGCCAAGGCCACGAAGGTCAGCGACGACGCGACCGACCTATGGGCCGAAATGGCACCCATGCCCGAGATGATCTCGCTCTTGTCGTGGGGCTTTGGTATCGGCGTTGGTCTCGCACGTCGTGAGTGGAACGGCTGGGATTTCACGATCAAGACGTGGCACCCGTCGGCGCTCTGGTACTCACTGGCTGAGGATATCTACTACCTCAGGCTGGCGGCGCAGGAGGGGCAGAGCGATAACATGATCCCCATCCTGCCCGGCGATCCGAACTGGATCCTGTTTACGCCCTATGGCCGCAAATACGCTCGCCTCAACGGCTACATGCGGTCGCTGGCGATGCCGTATCTCATGCGTCAGTGGGCCTCGATGGACCGCGCGCGCCACAGTGAGCGCCTGGGCCAGCCGATTGTGCTCGGAATCGCGCCGACTGAAGCCGATCTCGTCGAAAAGAAGCAGTTTAAAAGCGCCCTCGCCAACCTCGGATCTGAGTCGGTGGTGGTCGCTCCCCAGGGTGTCGACGGCAACAAATGGGGCGTCGAGCTGATCGAGGCCATGAATAACGCCCAAGAGCAGTTTGGCGCCTATGTGTCGTCGCTCAACGAGGACATCGCAGTCCGCGTGTTGGGCCAGTCCATGTCCACTACAGGGCAAGGCGGGCTCTCGAGCAAGGCCAACCCAGGCGATGCCGTGCGCGGTGATATCAAGAAGTGGGTCGCGGGCTGTATCGAAGATCTGAGCATCGAGATGATGACCCCATGGTCGGACTTCAATTACGGCGCGGGCAATTGCTGCTCGATTGTGTACGAGGTCGAACCTCCTAAGGACGGCTTGCTGCACGCGACGGAGTTGAACATGCTAGGCGACGGTCTAGCCAAGTGTGAGATTTTCGGAGTGGATACCCGCGAGATCTTGACCCAGGCCGGATACCCGATGCTGACCGAGGCAGAGCATGCCCAACTGCTCGAGGATAAGAAGGCCGAGGCGCAGGCGCAGCTGGAGGCGCAGGCCGCTATGATGCCCGCTCAGGATGCCGAGGTAGATGGCAGCGACGAAAAGCAGGCGCCAGTCTAAGCCCCGTTTGCTGCACTGCAACAGACCAAACACCCCCTGATTTGCCGCATGCCGCAGTCTGCCCCTGTGGGGACAATCGAGCGGCGCTGTGTAGTTGAGCTATCTGGCTCGGCCGCGCCGTCTGAGTTCGTCCTACTCAAGTCAGGGTTGAATCCCTGCGAGGGCGGCGATCTACTGTTTGACGCCGCTGCCGCTACGTCGGTGATGGCTACGTATCAGAAGCGCGGCATTCAGCTCATGGCCGATTACGAGCACCAATCGCTCGTGCACCCGCCCATCGTTGCGCCGGCCTCTGCGAAGAAGTGGATCCCCGAGCTTCGTAACGGCGACCTAGTTGCTGGCAACATCGCCTGGACTGACCGCGCTGCGAAGATGATTACCGACGGTGAATACCGATTCTTCTCTATCGCCTGCCGCGTCGATCCCAAGACCAACCGAGTCATGTCGGTTATCAATTTCGGCCTCACCAATAACCCCGCAGCTAATCAGCTTCAGCCGCTCGTCGCGGCATCCATCACCCATGCCGGCGACGGCGAGGAGATCGTAACCATGTCCAAGACCGTTCTGGTCGCGCTCGGCCTCAATGCCGATCTCGACGAAAGCGCCGCCGTGTTGGAGGCCGCGAAGCTCGCTGATCTCCGACGCGAGGTGTACAGCATCACCGGTAAATCCAGCCTCGCTGAAGCTATGGGCGTCATCCGCGCTCAGGCTGCATCGCATGACCAGGTTGTCGCCCTGACCGCTCAGGTCGCCGCTTCCAACGCTGAGAAGCGCGCCCTTGAGTTTGACGCGCTTGTCAAAGCTGGCTCCGACGCCAAGAAGCTGTCTCCTGCCCTCGCTGCCTCCGAGTGGATCAAATCCCTTCGTGGCAAAGAGGACGGCGCGCTCCAGCTGCGTTCGTTCCTCGACGCGGCTCCTGCGCTGGTCGACACCTCGGTGAAGACTGAAATTCGCGAGGCCTCGGCTCCCGGTCAGTACAGCGCTGACGAGGTTCGCATCGCTACCGTCTTCGCGCGCGCCAATGCGTCTTGGACCGGCACCATCGAAGGGCCGGACGGGTCGCGTGTCTCCGTCGCTGACTCCGTTGCCAAGCGCCTCGAAGAGGTCTCGGCCGCGAACATCCGCGCTGAGCAAATCCGGAAGGGGATCTAAGTCATGGCCATCCTCGCTGCAGAACGCTCTATCCCGCGCTCGGGGCCGAATCCGGCTACTGGCGTTCCCGCTCTAGTCAACCTCCTGGTTAAGACCGGCCAGACTATTTTTAAGGGCGGAATCGTTGCCACCGACGCTACCGGGTTTGCGATCTCCGGTGCCGGTCTTGCTGCAACGGGTCTCAAGATCTGGGGCGTTGCGCTTAAGACCATCGTTGCTGGCGCTGCCGCTTCGGGCACGTTCAACGTCGACGTTCAGGCGGGCGACTTCACCTTTGCCAACCTCGGCGGCGATCCGGTGCTCCAGACCGACATCGGCATCGGCGTGTTTGCCGAGGACGACCAGACTATGCGCAAAACCTCGAACACCTCGACCCGTTCTGCTCTCGGTCAGTTCCGTGGCTTTGATGCGGCGACTGGTCTTCCGATTGTGCGCGTCGGCAATTACTCGATTACTGGAGTTTAACGCAGCACTTTCGAGCCCTGTCGTAAGCCCCCGTCCACCGACGGGGTTTTGCGAGAGGGCTGGAGACGATAAATGGATCTCACGCCGTCAAATCTTGCCCTTCTGTTCCAGAACGTCCGTAAGGATTTCCAGGGCGGTCTCATGGCCGCCCCGACCTTCTACGAGAAGTTTTCGATGACGGTCGCCTCCAACACCGAGACGAATGTCTACGCGTGGATGGACTTCGTTCCGACGCTTCGCCTGTGGTTGGGCGATCGCCAGGTAGCGAACGTTGTGGCCCGCTCCATGGTCGCGACCAACCTCCTTTATGAGCGCACGCTGGAAATCCCGCGCGCCAAGATCGAGGACGATCAGTACGGCCTGTACAGCCCCGCTGCTGCGATGCTTGGTCGCTCTGCGGCTATCTGGCCTGACCAGCTCGTCACTGCGGCCCTGGTCGCTGGCGGCGCGGCTGGCTCGATCTGTTACGACGGGTTGCCGTTCTTCTCGGCGTCTCACCCGATCGATCCCTCGGGCGAAACCTCGGCGTTGCTCCAGTCCAACACCAACGCCCTGCCCCTGACCGGCGCGAACTTCGCGACCGTTCTTGCTGCGGGCAAGGCGCTCGTCGGCCGTGACAACGCGCCCCTTGGCGCCTTCGCCGGTGGCGCGCTGCCGGTGTTGATGGTTGGCCCAGTTCTAGAGAAGCCGGCACGCGATTTGGTAAGCGCCAACTTCTTCTCTCCTGGTACCGCGTACGGTCTCGCTGCTCCCAACGCTCCGTCTAGCAACACGTTCATGGGCGCGGCGCAGCTGATCGTTAACCCGTATATCACCAGCGCAACCGCCTGGTACTTGTTCGATGTCTCGATGCCCGTTCGCGGCATTGTGTGGCAGCTCCGTGAGGCGCCGCAGATGGTGCAGCGGACCTCGCCGACTGACCCGGCAGTGTTCGAGCGCGACGTTTACCAGATGGGCATCCGCGCCCGTGGCGTTGCGACCTACGGCCTCTGGCAGACCGTTCTCCGCGGTAACAGCTAGTGGAGATTCGTCACATCTCGCTGCTCTGTCTTCGTGACGGTGCGGCACTCTTCGGCGGCCTGTTGTGCGCCGAAGGGCGCGCGCTGGAAATCGATATCTACGCTTCGCAGCTTCCTGAGTGCCAAGCGCGTATTGACGCCGGCGATATCACCGTCAATGGCATGTCGGCAACCCCTGCCGTCGAAAAGCCAAAGAGCAAGTAAGTGCCCGCAGTAATCAACCGCGTCGTTTACGCCGATGCCAACGATCTCCAGAACTATGGACTCGTTGGTACGGTCACGTCGACAATCACCTTGCCAACAAAGCAGGCTGCATTGTCGGCGTGCAGCGCGGTTATTGACTCGTATCTCGCCTCTCGATACCAACTCCCACTTGTCCAGTGGGACCAAGACCTAGTCCGCGCCTGCTGCGTCCTAGCCTCGTATGACCTCCTGGTCACGCGTGGCTTTGGCCAGCAACCCGGCGTGGATCAGAACATCCGGGCCCGCGCACAAGACACGCTGCTGTGGCTGGAGCAAGTCTCCAAGGGCACGCAGGAGCCAGCCTCGCTGATCGACTCCTCAACGCCATCTGCTGATGGTGGCGACGGCTCTGTCAATACCACGTCGCCCGATTTTCAGATTGTCACCTCGGCCGTTCGCGGCTGGACCAATCGCGGCGCTCCAGGCGGCTGGGGATCTGACTCCGGGAACGGCAATTTGTGAGCGGCACCGGGCGCGTTGCCGACCTAGTGCGGCGGCTTGATATCCTAGGTACTCCAGACTGGCGTGCGGGTCTTGCTCGCGACCTGGCTCAACGTGCAGTTGCGCTAGCGCAGGCCTCGAGCGATGTGCGTAGCGCGCCTGGCGGCAGTCCATGGGCAGATCTAAAGCGCCCTCCCTCTAAGGCTACTGGCGCCATGCGAAACGGCTGGGGCATTCGGCGCGCCGATGCAGCCGGATTTTCCATCGCCAATAGCCGCTTTTATGCCGTGTATCAGAACTACGGCACTCAAAACATGCCGGGACGGCCGATGGTTCCCGTCTCTGGCGCGTTGCCGTCGACGTGGCGCGCAGCGTTCGACGAAGCGGCCAAGAACCACATTCTCGAGGCGCTCAAGTAATGGCCGGGGCGATTAAGACTCTCTATAACACCCTCTCTGCCGACCTCATCTTGGCAGCGAATAACGTCAAAATCTCGCTCGGCGAAGAGTCTGTACAGGCAGCGGAAGACGGCCGGCCGTACCTCTGCATTATCCCGGTCGGCGGCGTATACGACGAGCCTGGATACTCCAAGGGAATGGATCCGAATATCGAGGATATTTGGATGGTTCGCGCCACGATTGATATGCAACTGGTCAATTCGTCGCTCATTGACGGCGCCGTCGCTGCCGACCACTACGAGGCGGTCGAGAATCTGCGCTCCTGGGTGCTGCAAGCTCTGAAGGCACAGGCGGCAACAGGTCTCTATTTCAGGCCGGTATCAGGTCGGTGGCTGCAGATGTTGGGTGCGGTCTCTCGCTACGGCCGCACGTACGTTCTCAACGTCGCTGTGGATATCGGTATCCCCGATGTCACGCCTGTTGAAGCCACGGTCACCAGCGTGACCCACACGGAAACGATCTAGGAGCCCCATGGCCAATCCCGGTCTTACGATCAACGTTCTCGACGGTAACCTCAACCTTCAGCCGGGCGGCAACACCCAGCTCATGCTGTATATCGGCGCCTGTACGCTCGGCATTCCGAATACGCTCTACACGTTCTCTGACAGCACCACCATGCTGCAGAACTTCGACGCGGGGAAGCTCGTCGAGGGTGGCGGCTTCGGCATGACCTACGCGGGCGGCCCGACCATGTTTATGCCCGTTGCTACTTCGCAGCGTGGCGGCGTTGGCGCTGTGACCAAGACCGGTACCGGCGCTGGTACTGTCGCTGTCACCATCGCGCCACACCGTTCGGTCACGGTCACGTGCACCACCGCTGGCGCCATTGGTACCGCGGCGTTCACGTTCACGCTGGGCGCAACCGCGACCTTGCCCGCTGTCACCTCTGCCCCGGTCACCTCGCTCGCAGGTTGGACCTCGACCGGCTACAACCTGCCCGGCACCTACGTAAATATCGTCTTCATCGCTGGCTCGTATATCTCGGTTGCCACGCCGGATATCTACACGATCTCCACCCTCGGTGTGGTCGCCCATCCTCAGGGCGCTGGCCCCGCGGTCCCGACCTTCACCGCATCGCCGGTGGATGACTACTCGGTGTTGGTCACCATCCCGACTGCGGGCGCTCTGGGCGTTGCCCAGTTCGTCTACAGCCTCGACAACGGCGAGACCAACCTCAGGGGCGCCGGCACCAACTCCAGCGCCGTGTTGGTCCCGGCAGGCGGCGTCTACGCGATTCCGTACACCGGCCTGGTGCTGACCTTCGCGTCGACCTTCACCACGGACAATACCTATACGTTCAAGTCTGCTGGTCCGTCGAGCTCGCCGGCCGACCTAACGGCGGCATACACCGCGCTTCAAACCACGTTCCTGAATCAGGCCATCTACTCGATGGTCACGGTGTTCAACACCTACGCCTCGGTTGCGGCATGGGCAACGGCGGCGGCTGCGGCTGAAGCGTTCGTCTCGACGATGAATGGCCTCGGCGTGTATGTCCGCGTGATCAACGAGGTGCCGACGCTGGGCACCGTTAGCGGCAACGCGGGCTCCATCACGGTCGACGTGGCCGACACCGACTCGGTTGTCATCACCGCGCGTCAGGGCGTCTCGGCGCCTCACGTCAACGGCGGCGCTGGCGATGCGCTTTTGTATCAGCCGCTGTCGGGCCTCAACCTCCGCCGCTCGGCTGCATTCACCGCGGCCATGCGCTCCAGCAAGTTCGAGGCATCGCGCAACATCGGCGATGTTTCGGCAGGCGGCGTTCCCGGCGTGATCTACCTGTTCCGCAATGAGTACGCGACGCAGGCTCTCGACGCTGCCGGCCTGACCACCATGTCCCAGTATCCCGGCGTGTCGGGTTTCTACATGACCGATGCGCACACCTGCACGCTGGCGACCTCGGACTACTACCTGTGGACCAATGCCCGGGTTGTCGACCGCGCTTCTCAGGTGTGCCGGCTCAACGGCATGCAGCTGGTCAACACCAAGATTCCAACCACCACGCGCGCGGGATTGCCCGGCTGCATCACTGAGAAGTCGGCATCCAAGATTGAGAAGAAGATTAACTCGGCGCTCTCGACTGCGCTCGTCGACAGCAACCCTCAGGATGCGGTCGCCACTAACGTAATCGTGACCCGCACGAACAACCTGCTCTCGTCGGGAAATCTCATCATTACCGGCGTTGTCCAGCCATTCGGCTACGCGCGAACCATCTCCTTCAACGTCGGTTTGACCGTCCAGGTATGAGGTAAAACGTGGCCCAACAAACGCAAATCAACGGCAATCGGTACGCCTTTCAGAACGTATCGCTCCAGCTCGCCGGCATCGATCTGGTGCGCGGCGTGCTGATGAGCATCAACTACAAGCCGACTCAGCAGCCGGGTAACGTCCAGGGCAACCAGGTCGTGTCCATGGGGCGCACCGTCGGCTACGGCGAATGTACCGGCGATTTCGAAATGCTGGAGTCGGATGCCAACGATTTCAACCAAGCGTTGGTTAACTATGCGGCTGGTCAGGGCGTGACCAATGCGCCGATCATGACCATCGACTTTGACGCCGTGGTCTCCTACTCGGTTGATCTCGTTTCCGCGGTTATCACCGACACCCTCAAAGGCTGCCGGATCACCGGTATCGACAACAGCCGCTCGAAGGGCACCGACGCGTTGACCAAGAAGTACGAGCTGATCATTCAGCGCTGCCTCTTGAACGGCTTGTCCGCATTCGGGGATCCCAACACGTGAGCGCCGATATGGAATTGGCGCTTGCCAAGGTCCAGGGCGAATTCCCTGACCGCATTGTCCGTATGATCGAGATGGCTGTCGACGGCAAAGACAGCGACGCGACCATGTGCTTTGTGGCTACGGGTCCCAACCGCGAGGAATGGCGGCGCTACCGTAAAGATATCGCCGCGGCCAAGGACGACCGCGAGAACATCGAAGCGGCTGCCGAGCGGCTCACGCTGTTGATGGTTCGCTATCCCGGTCGCGACGAGATGATTAAGACGTTCGACCAGCGGCCCGGAATGATTATGAACTTCGTTTCCGAGATTCAGGGCATCGCAGGTGTCAACGCAGAGGCCCGCACAAAAAAGTAAAGGCCGCTTTCGACGCGCTATCTAGCCGGCACATCCTGCCAGCGTCGCAGGCGGAGGCAATCAAGGCGGCGGTCTTTGGACTGGTAGCAGCAGCGGGGAGGGATGAGCCAATGGCACACGAAATGTCAGTCCAGGCTGAAGCCGGCCTCATCCTAATTGCCGACTATCTGCAATCGCTCCCGCTTATCGCTGAGGCGCTAGGGGTCAAAGCCAAGTGACTGAGCAGCTCTCATATGAGGTAAACCTCATTGACGTGGTGTCAGCGCCGTCGAAACGCGCGGCCGATTCTCTGCGCGCGCTCGACCGGCAGGCGCAGAAGGTCCAAGACTCTCTCGATATCAAGTCTTCGTCCAAGGCATTCAGTCAGATCACCAAAGACGCACAGAAACTCCGCGAATCCATGTCTTTCTCGAAGGAGATCGACCGGCTAAACGCGTCGCTGAACAAGATGAAGGTAGACCCGAAGGGCTATCAAATGATGATCAAGTCGCAGCGTGATCTAGCCGCTGCGCGACGTAGTGCCGAGACTCCAGGCGGCCATGGTCATGGTGGCGGTGGCGGTCATGGCTTCATGGGCGGCTTTACAGAGGGCAGCGGCCTCGGCAAGCACGACAACGTGAGCGGCGCCGCCTTCATGGGCGCTTTCGTTGCCGAGGCTGGATTCAAGATTATCGAGGGCCTGGTCGACGGTATTAAAGAGGCAATCAACATCCTCAAAGAGGGAGTGAAGTATGCCTTCGAAGAGGCCGGCAAGAAAGAGGCGTTGAACCTCGGCTACAAGCTTTCCCTCGGCAAAGAGGGTGGCAAGTCGGCCATGGAGGACGTGGAGCGTTACTCGGGCCGCACCGGCTTTGACGACGACACGATCTTGAAAATGATGCTACCGCTTCGCAATGCCCATATGTCCGAGGCGGCGACGCGACAAGCATTCGCCACATCCGCCGACGTAGCATCCAAGGAGGGCGACGGCACCAACGCAGGCAAGGTCGGCGCGCTGATGGATGATTTCAAAAAGATCATGCTCAAGGGCGGCGTCACCGATAGACTTCTATTGTCGATGCAGGTCGACGAGAAGGCGTTTTACAAGGAAATTGCGGCACAGACTCACACTGACAAGGACACGGCGAAAAAGCAGGCAGGCGAAGGGAAGATTGATCCGCAGTTGCTCATGAACGAGATTACGCGCCAGGTCAACAAGAGCCATGGCGGCGCGGCCGGTACAGGCGGCGAAGCTACCGGCAGCACGATGGAAGCGCGGCTAGTGCATCTCCAAGCGCTCCCTGGCGAATATCTAAAGCAGATTGTTAACTCGCCAGCATGGACCGAACTGGAAAACAAATTTGGCGAGATCCTAGAGCAGCTGGATCCCAAGTCTCCGAGCGGCAAGCGCATTACCGCGTCGCTACTCGGTCTCTTTGAAACGGTGACTGGCTCCGTCATCAAAATGCTCGACCCAGAGAACATCGAGAAATTCGTATCCGGCATCGAGACCGTGATTGAGAAGCTGCAGATGGTTGGCCACTTCTTCGAGGTCATCGGCGATGCGATGGCCGCAAATGCCCGTCTCTATGACGGCATCGGTCGGGTGTTCTCTGGCAAGTCGGCATTTGTCGGCTTTGATGGCAACAAGCAGGGCGCGGCCGGCGATACCTACGGCGGCCTTGCCACGGCGACAAACGACATCGCCAGCGCCAAAACTTACTCGCCCGACGCTGTCTCAGCGACGGCCAAGACCTACGGCGTGTCAGAAGACAACGTCCGCGCGATGGTCAAAGCCCTTCGTGGCGCTGCGCCAATCCACGTGGAGACCCACGTCAACGTGCAAGGCAAGGTCGACGAGTCCAACGCGCACACCGTCGGCGTCTCGGCTGGCGATGCTGCCGCCAAATCCGCCGAACGGATCATGCAAGAGGGCGGCGGGTGAGCGAGTTTCCATACGGCAACTTCCCGACTATCTCGTCGGAGTTCTGGGGCTCTCCTGTGGGCATTGCCACGGCTGGACCTCTCAAAGGTAAAAAATACTGCCCAGGTTACACCGGCGATACGTTCTCTAAGCTGGCCTGGAACACGGTCCTTATCGGCGGCATCTTGCCGACTCCAGGCCTAGCCGAGGTCGACTGCAAGAAGTCGCGCGACTTGGACAAGAAAAAATCCAAGGGCAGCGACGGTGCGCGTATCACTATCTCGGGATACGAGCCAGCCATCATCGCTATCACCATCACCATCTGGACCCCTGACCAGCTCGACGAATTGATCGGCCTCTGGGACCAAATCCAGCCCAAGCCGGGCAAGGCCAAGAAGGACGCCAGCGGCAAGTTCATCTACCCGTCTTTCGACGTGCGCCACCCGACCTTTTCGATCCATGGTGTCAAGTCGATTCAGATCAAAGACGGTGTGGGCCTCGACAAAGGCGACATCAAAAACAGCCGCAAATTCGTGATCAACGCCATCGAATATACACCAGCGCCGGTGCTGAAAAAGAACGCGACCGCGACGACCGTGCAAGCCCTGACGACGGTGTTTGATCCTATCGGTGGTGCGGCGCAGGCAGCTACGGCGACCCTATTCCCGAAGCCAGGCGACGCCAAAGCCAACAAGGGTCCCAAATGAGCGACGTCACCGCAAATGGGGTCAACGTCATCGGCGGGACGATCAACATGCCGCTCGTCGGCGTGTGGACCGCCGACCTGTGCATCGACCAACTGGGCGGCACCGGCTTTGACGCTGGGACTGCAGTCAAGATTGCCACCGACGCGTTTACGCTCAATGGCGTTGTCGCTCCTAACCGGACCGGCGAGCTTCTGGACGCGATGCATGTTCGGGTGCTCGGTGGCAAGGGGGGCCTTGCCAAAGCGGCGCGTGCGGTCTCCTATGTGCAGCCGGGCGCATACGTGCGCGACGTACTCAACGGCTTGTGTAAGGACGCCGGCGAGACGCTGTCTACGACATCGGCTACGGCGTTCACCAACACGTCGCTACCCGCATGGTCGGTGATGGCACAGTCCGTATCGCAGGGCCTCATGCTGTTGATCTCGGCCGTGTCGCCTGGCCTGTCGTGGCGCTTCCTGCCCGATGGGACGCTGTGGATTGGCACCGAGTCGTGGACCGTGTCAACGCTGGAGCACACCATCATGGGCCAAGACCCGTCCGATGGTGCCTTCGAGCTCGGCGTCGACTTCCCGGCGATTCTGCCCGGCATGAACCTAGCCGATGTCGGCAACGTGGCCCGCGTCGAGCACCACCTCGACGGCTCCACGTGCCGGTCAAAGGTCTGGATTGGCGCTGGCATTCGCGGGGAATTGTCGGCGATGCAGTCGATTGCAACCTCAGCGACGGCAAAATACGATTACTCGGCGCACTACGTTTGCAAGGTCAAGACCCAATCTGCCGACCTGACTACCTGCGACGTGGTGCCGTTGAACAAGAAACTTGGCGGCCTTCAGCGCGTCCCGGTCCGCTTCGGGACCGGCGTGAAGGTTCAACTACCAGTTGACTCAACGGTGCTGCTCGGCTGGGACGGCGGGGATCCCCGGTCGCCCTTCATCTGGGGTGGCCTCACCTCGGAGTCACCCACGCGCATCCAGCTCGGCGGGAACACCGACGCGGCGCGAAAGAATGATCCGGCGGGCGGCGGGACGTTGGCCGTTGTCTTTGCGCCCGGCACCGGCGCGGCTACGTTGTCCATGACGTACACCCCCGGCGATGGCAGCGCCCCACAGAACATCAGCGGCGTCGGTGGAACCATCAGCATCAAAGAGAAAATCACCGCCGGTAGCAGCGTCGTGGGGCTCGGCTAATGGCTACCTACTACGGGCAAGATACGAGCTGCACCACGGGCCTCGGCAAATTCGATTTGCAGATCGTCGGGCCCAAGGTCGTAAGCCAGCGTCTCGTGCGCAGGTGGACTACGCCGCGCGGCGCCTTGGCGCTTATTGGCGATGACCCTGATTTCGGCTGGGACGTGCGGCAGTACATCAACCGCAAGATGACCTCGCTCGATTTGTCGACGGCGCAGATCCAATTGCAGAACGAGGCGCTGAAGGACGAAGAAGTTCAGTCCTGCCTCGTGGTGCTTTCGTTCGTCAGCAACGCACTGACCATATCGGCAACCGTCACCCTCAGTAACGGGCCGACCTTCACTCTCACCTCTGCCGTGGCCAGCCTCTCGGTCACAGATATCTTTGTGTTCTGATGGCCGCTACCCTCGCATCGCTGTTGCCGTCGCAGACCGTTCTGCAGCTCTACACGTCGCTGCTCGGCTACTACACGGCGGCCGGCTTTCCGGTCACCTCGTGGCAGGCCGGTGGTGTCGAGCGGACGCGCCTGTTTGCATTTGCGACGGTGATGCAAAACACCATCGCGTCATACATGCCGAGCATCACGGCGGGTGGCTTTGTTGACTATGCGCCGGGTACGGGTTGGATGTCATTGCTTGCGGCGCAGGTGTACAACCTCACGCAGAACGCGGCATCGTTCACCGTCGGCACAATCACGCTTACCGCAGCGGCTGGTGTCGCGACGCAGACGTATCAGGCCGGCCAGCTCAAGATCACGTTCCCTGCATCGGGGCGCAGCTACTTGAATCAAGGCACCATCGTGATCCCGGTCGGCCCCGGCTCGGTGTCCGGCTCGTTCGTCGCCGAGAATCCCGGCAGCGCGTACAACGATCCGAGCAACGTCACCGGCATTCTGCTGACCACTTCGATTCCCGGCGTGACGGTCGGCAACGTCGCCTTTGCATACAGCACCGTCGTGCAGACCGGCTCCGGCACGGGGACTATCGGCATCGGCGGATCACCAATCGGCGCGCATCAGATCGTCGTGCGAATCGACTCCAGCGGCCAGAGCGGCGTGGCCTCGTGGTCCTACTCGCTCGATGGCGCGGCGTATATCTCGGCCGGCGCCGTTGCAAGCCTGACGAACATCGGCGGCGTTGGGATCAACGTCACGCTCGTCAACGGCGCTGGCACCCCATCATTCATTGTTGGCGATACGCTCACGGCCTCGTCACCGGGTAGCTGGATCACAAGTCAGGGTAGCGACCTTGAAGCAGACCTTGCGCTTGCGACTCGCTGCAAAGCACGCTGGGCAACGCTGGCCAATGTCGGCGTGACGCAGCTCTATCAGCTCCTCGCCACGTCGACGCCCACCGTCGGATCGCAGGTGACGCAGGTCATCGTGCAGCCGGACGCCAATATCAACAACAAACTCTTGATCGTAGTTGCCGGCGCGGCTGGCGTGTTGCCCGTCGGCACCATCTCGACGATTCAGGCCTACGTTGCGGCGCGTACCCCGACGACCGTATTTCCCGTTGTCATGTCACCGACGACCCTGGGTATCACGCTGGCCGGCACCATCACCTGCTACGTGTCGCAGCTGGCGAACGTCCAGAACCTAGTTCAAACGGCCATGACCGCCTATAGCAACTCGGTCGCCATCAATGGCACGTATCGGCTGTCGGCCATCATTGAGCAGATCATGTTGCAGTCCGGCGTGGTCGACGTGTCGGGTGTGACCATCAATGCGGTTGCTGCAAACCTCACGCTGGGTAGCACGACGACATACGTGCTTGGGCTCCTCAACGCGCTGACCTTCACCTACGCGACGGTGGCCGGATAATGCCACAGCCAATTCTACAGTCGACCACGTTCGTGCAGTGGATGCAGTCGCTGCCGATCTCATGGCTCGTCTCGGGCACAAGCGACAGCGTGGCCGATGCCGGCGCATGGCCGCAGCTTGCCGATGTGCAGGTGGACCGGCTCAAGGATGCCGTCGAGGCGCGCTTCCCCGACAAGGCCCCTGTGGACGCGCTGGCGCACATTGGAAGCGAGCGGGGGCTTGTCCAGGGTGGCGCTGTCGCAGGCACCGCTGAGACCAACACGGCATTTGCTACGCGGCTTAAACAGGCATGGGACAAGTCGTGGCCATATGCTGGTACGCCGCTCGCGATCTTGCTGAACCTCTACTACTCGCTTGGCTACACCGGCGTTGCCATCGTGCAGCAGAACGGGCTGGTGTTTCGGTTGACCACACCGCCGAATGCCGACCCGACGACCAGCCTGGTTATCACCAATGCGGCGTCATTGACCGCACCAGCAACGCCGGTTGCGCCGTATACGAAAACGATACCGGCCGGGAATCCGTGGTGGAAGTTCGACGACAAGACCGACTTTTGTAGCCGGTTTGCCGTCGTGATTACGACCGCGAATCTGCCCGCGTCATGGACATCCATCGTCAATCCGCCGACGGTGACCAGCGCCCCCACGCTGTCGGAGGTTGGTCTCATTCGCGCGATCATTCAGCAATGGCGAAATGCCGAGGCGACGTGCATGGGCATCTATGTCGGTCTCGCCGGCAAAGAGTGGGGCATTCCCGAATCGCAAGTCTGGGGCGCCGGTACGGGCAACTGGGGCGGAACGTCGACGGTGTTTACACCATGAGGTGCAATTGTGAGTAGCAACTACACTCCTAGCTATATCGGTGTACAGGCTCCAGCTCTGGCCCCTGGGGCTGGCGTTGGTCCAGTAATTACTCTTCCTGCCGACGGCGATGCGCTTGCTGCTTCGTCGGTTGCGCAGATGGTCAAAGCGCAGGCTGATTACCTGTCGTACCTGATCAGTCCGAACCACTATTCTGAATTTCGCGAGGAATGGAGAACTGCCGCGGCATCATATTCGGTATCCACTTCCCCGCTTACCGACCTCAGCAATAAGATTTGGTTTTACACGCTTGCCGTTGCCGATGCTACACAGACGCTAGGGATCAATGACCCCGGCCCGGTGTTTGGTGCAGTTACCGCGACGTCAAGATCGGTGACCCTTGATCAGGGTACATCTAATAACGCGACTCATATCCAAACGCTTTCAACCATGTATCCGATTGCTCTGACGTGGGCAACGGGCCAGTTCTTTATTGAGTTTGATGTCGCCCCGCTTCGCCAGACCGGGACTCAGCGCGATTGGACTTTCGGGATTTCGACAAACACCGCATTCGGAGCGAACTCCTGTTCGTTTCACGCTACGAACGCTAGCGGCAACTGGTTTGCCGGCAATGGTGGTGTATGGACTGACAGCGGCGTTGCCATTGCCATTGGCAGCGCATTTAGTCGGTTCAAAATCTCGATGGATAAGAACCTAGCTTCGGTTCGTTACTACATAAACGACGCGCTGGTGTTGACGGACACGGCAAACATGCCAGCAGCTGGAGTCAGCATCAATCCGCTTGTCCAAACAAAAGCTGGGGGCACGCTACTTACAAGTATCGCCTTTGGTCCAATCGCCGCGCGCTGGACTAAATTCTAGTGCGCGTTCTGGTTGCCCTCTATCCAGCCGACCCATTTGACCGCGGGGTCAGATGCGCACTGGAGATTAACGCTCACTTTCCAAAACGGCACGTCGCGGTCAAGAGTGAGACCGCCGGTCCAGTCGCTACATGGGCTCGACGGGTACTTGACCGCCATCTGCGGCATGAAGGTCTCGCCAACCTTGTGCGTGCGGTCTATCACCAAGTAGACCTCGTCGCCCGTCGGGTAATTGCCAAGCTGGACGTGAGCCCAGATAGCGAAGGTAGTAACTTCGGCATCGCAGCTCGGAGTATTGATGATCGGGTTACCAGCGTCGCTCATGCCGACGATCCTTCCTCCGCTGATCGCCCAGGGCTCGGACAAGGAATAGCCGCACGACTTTTTGGCCAGATCATTCAAGGCCATATCGCCGGGCATATCACCGCCCGCATTGCTGGCATCTGCATCGACTGGCATTGCGAGATCGCTGACGACCATGGCATCACCTCCGATCACGCCGCCCCCACATCCACCCAGCAAAACCAAGATCAGAAGTTTGCGCATTTTCACCTGACGCAATTATGGCGCGCTTATTCTGGAGGTGTCAATTGAGCTGCACGATTATTGACAAGGCGTTAGCCATTGACAACAGCGGCGCACCTGTGCCGCAGATTGGCCAACAGATCCGGCTGATCCCTGCAACCCAGCCGGTCTTCGTCAAGATCGGCGGCGTCCTCCGTGAGATCTTGGTGCCGACGCGGCCTATCACCATCGCCGGTGACGGCACATGGACCACCGTAGGCCCGTGGCCAAGCGAATGTGACCCGACAACCGCGCTGTGGGATCTACTTATGCCGGACGGCACCCGCTGGCGTGGCGCGTTCCCCGAGGGCCTCGCCGGACCATTCACGGTCAGCCAACTGAAGACCAGCTACGGCTGGATCTTGCAGTCGACAGCGACGAATCCCGTGCTGCCTGCACTGACTGCTACCGCGTCGCTAGAGATCAATCAGTCAGGCGCAAGCGATGTCAAGATTGCCGCTCTGTCGACGGGCGGCAACATCTTGGAGTATCTGCGCATCCAGCCGCAAGATCCCGCCTCGGCTGGTGACACGGCTTGGCATGAATTCGTAAGCGGCTCAGTCAACCCCGCCGACTCAGCCCGCAAAGACTTCGTCATGCTCCGCGGCTGGAACGTCAATAACGGCGGCGGCAGCTTCGACGGCGTCAACGCCGCGACGTGGGATGCGTACGAACAATATTACGCGCCGTCCGGGACCGTGCGGCAAGTGGAACGGCACATCGCATTTGCTACTGCCGCGTCGGTGCAGTACCGGCCATTCTCGACGATCTTCCAGTACGCACCGTCGCTGCAACTGTCGACGCTCATGTACCAAGACGTGGTCACGTTAGGCCCACGCGACCAGGCGTCGTTTTGGTTCCAGATCTACGACGCTGGCGGCATCGGCCAGAGCGGACAAGGTGCGCTGCATTTTGCGCCGGGTTCGTTCATCCGCAAGATGGTCAACAATCAGTACCTCTGCTACGGGCTCAACGCAGCGGCAAACGGATTTATCGCCATGATCCGGAACAACGCCAACGATCAAGTCGAGATCGACGGCGTTGGCAGCGCCGGAACGCTTGTCAATGGCGCTCTACAGCTCGGCAGCAACGCCCTCGGCACAGCAACCGCTGCCAACGTCGGCAGCTTCAAGTATCTCGCCGGCGGCGGTGGCGTCGCCGACAAACTTTACATGTCGCTCAAAGCAGCGGCGGGGACCTATTCATGGGTCCAGATTGTGACTGGATAATGGAACCTGATATCAGCCCGGCACCAGAGATGCTGTCCCGTGAGGACGCGCTTGATCTGCAACTTGCGCGCGCGGACATGGTCAACGCACAATTGCGCTTCCAAGTGGTCGGCGACCACATAGCCCACAAGCACGCGTTCGGCGCGCTGGACCAATTCGGCTTCGGCGGCCCGGGTGAAGTCAAGATCTTGAGGGCCAAATGATCAGCGCCGGCATGCTGTTCCTGTGCGCAATCGGCCTCGGCTGGACCGTCGGGGTCAAAGACAAACCCGAGTCGCACCGATGGCCGGGCGAATCGCTCGACCATTTTGTAGACCGCACCGAGGCAACCGTGCGGGCATCTATCGGCGCGATGCAGTCGGAGGAGGTACCCAATGAGCGACGAAAAGCTTACGCCACTCAGGCCCATAGTTGATGGCAGGTCGCAGCAAATTGATCGGCTCTGTAACCTGTTGCTCGATCAGACCGCGGCTACGAACAAAAAAACCACCGTCAATGAACGTCTTGCGCGCGGACTAGAGAAAGTTTCGGTCACGATCTATGACTCCGAAACTCGACGGGAAACACTCGACCGAGCCAATGACATTCGTTGGAAAGAAATCAGCTCGCGATTGGACACCATGGGGGCCGCGCTGACGCTTGTTGCAAATCGACAACTCACGCTGTCGGCCGGACCTGACAACGGCCGCAGTCCGATCAAGATTCTGGCCAAGCTCGACGAGATGACCCCGCGTGGCCAGCGGCTGGTGTTGCTGCTCGTCATCACAATCACGCTTGGCGGTGTCGCCGCGATCGCTCTCAAAATTGCAGGACTATAGGAGACCACCATGCAGCCCCTGAAAATCCCGCCTTGGATGTCGCTAATTCTGGCCGCCGTATTCAACACGCTGGCGATGCTGTCGCTCGCTAGTATTTTCACCCCCGGCAGTAAGGCTGCTGTCGCCGTTATGATTATCAACGCCGTGTTGTTCAACGTGTTGGCGCTGCTCGGCGTTCCCATCGTCGGCGGCAAAGCGGTGGTCAACAGCGTGACCGTGACCACCACGCAAGACCCGGCGCCGTTGCCGCCTCCGCCGTCGGGGCCCCATTCGCTACGCCTCCTCCCGTTCTTGCTCATCGGCGCGGGCTTGCTGTCGGCGTGCGCGCCCACGGTGAAAGTCAGCTATCAGACCATGGCCGCAGCCGCAGCGTGGACCAGCATCGCCGCCAAGGAACTGCCGGACGCGTGCAAGGGCGTCGAACATCAGGCCATCCAGTCGAGCAAGACCGAGGCTGATGCAACCGCCGCCGTCGACGACATCGACAAGCGCTGCCGTGTTGCCGCGTCGGGATTGCAGGCTGCCTACCAGTCGCTGATCTACGGTCGTGACCGTGTCCAGACCATCGCCAAAGCCTCTGCAACGCCCGCTGACCTGGCTCAGTGGATGGCGCTGGCCATGGACCTCTACTACAAGTTGCAACCCGTCTTGGCGCCCCTCGGCGTCAAACTTCCTGGAGGCATCTAATGGACTTGGCATCTATCGCAGAAATGGTGGTCAAGTTTTCGGCGTCGGCGATTCAGGCGGCCATGGCGGCGAAAGAGGCGATCAACGCCAAGGATGAGGCGACGGCGTTGCAGATGCTCAACGATGCGCTGAAAACTACGGGCGAGACTGTCGCTGGCTTGCTGCCGGAACTGGATGCGGTGCTTGCTGCATCGAAGGCTGAGATCCACGACAAGTTCGACCACGAGCCGGCCACCAATCCGATTATCAAACAGCCGTGAGGTTCTTCGCCCTTTTGGCCTTCGCCCTCACCGGCTGCGCGGCGTGGTTCGCCATGGACCACAACCCGTACATGCCCGGTGACAGTGAATGGATCGGCGACGTTCGCCATACCGATGGTGGACGGTGAGCGCCCCTCGTACACCGCGTGAGGCCCTGATCCTCGCTGCCAACAAGATCATGATACTGGCCATCGAGGCTGACCGCGTCGAGCACGTACCGACGGTGTTGTCTCGTATGCGGTCAGATCTCGATCTGGCCGAACAACAGATCAGGGATTTGCGGGGGCAGGCGTGAAGAAGCCGAGGGCGCGGATCGCCGCTAGTGGATAGGGCTCGTGCGGAAATATTTATTGCGCGAGTTCCCGCACGAGCCCATAGGACCACGCCACCATGAACGGTGATAAATGTCAATCCTAATTCCACCAGCGCCGAGCCAGGACTACCCGCCACCTCGGGGTCTCGCCGAGGTCATCGCGGCCTATGGCGACGTCAAGATCCGACGTGGCCCAGACGGCTGGCAAATCGTATCGCCACCACGCTGGGAATCACAGAACTGCGTCGTGGTGCGCGACTTCCCTGGGCTCGCGAAGCCGCTCTACGTCCACCGTCTTCTGGTCGTGCCCCTGCGCTCTGCCCTGACGGCCTGGCAGGCGACGTGCCCCGAGTACACTATCCGAACCATCGGCGCGTTCTGCCCGCGTCCCAAGCGCGTGGCGAAAGGCTCTGGCGATGTCGTGGGCTGGAGCGAGGGCCTGAGTGTTCACAGCGTTGCGGCGGCCGTCGACATCAACGCCGATACCAATCCGATGCGGTCGCTGATGGTCTGCGATATGCCAGACGCGTTTCGAAAGTGTTTTGCCGATGCTGGATTTACTTGGGGCGGGACGTTTCCGACTCCAGACCCCATGCATTTTCAGTTCGGATCGGGAATTTAAAACTGAGGGGGTCTTCATGCGTTTGCTACTCGCCTTGGTATTTTTCGGGTGCGCCTGCGACGCTGGCGTCTCCAACACGATTGCCGACCTTGCCGAACCTGACATGAGTGCCGTTGTCGACATGACGTCGGTACCCGATCTGGCCATGGCCTTCGATCTGGTACAACCCATGGACCTGGCGCAGCCCGTAGACCTTGCGCAGCCACGCGACCTGCGCCCGTCGCCGCCGGACCTTACGGGGCACTGTGGATCGCTGGGCGAGCCATGCTGTGGCCTTACTTGTGCCGTTGGCGTGTGTACTTGCCATGGCTGGCTTGTCGACTGTCGCTGTAAATGACCGACAACAGGGTCACCGGTCGCGGCAAAATCCCCTACGAGCCAAGCGGGTGGTACTACGCCCGTCGCTGCGGCTTACAGGAACTGATTTGCATCCTGCCGACCGAGGCCGAATGCCGGGAATATGCGGCGGCGAAGGCATGTCTTGAGCCCGTCGTGGGGCCTGTGCTGCGGATGCTGGTGTTTACCTAGGCCCGGTACTGCCACTCGGCGCGCGTCATCGTAAATTCCCGTTCTCGTCGTAAATCGTCGCCATTCCCTGCTTGATGATCTCCAGCGTGAGCGGCTGTGCATCTACCGCGGCGCCGAAGGGCGGGTTGACCAGTAGTGTGGCCATGTCCAGTGTGCGCTCATGGCGCCGACTTGCATTTACAGTCGACCACGCGCTTTTCGCAGCGGGTGCAATATGCCCAGCGTTGCTCAATCGGTCCTGTTGGATGCCAACTAGTCACCGTCGGCGCCTTGGATCGATACGAGCTATCCTGATCCGCCACGTACCGCACCGCCACGAGCCATGGGCAGGTGTCGGCGTGGGTGACTTTGCCCTCGTTGTACGGATCTTCGCCGTCGCAGAGCATGCACGTCGGGGTGGTCGCGTGCCGTTCGTACGGCTCCGGTACGTTCGCTATCGGCTCCCGCTTCACCAGCGCCCGCACGATCTGGTCGGCGGTCATGCAAGCACCAGCGACCTTGAATAGGCCGCGACGCGCGCCTTGACCATGTCCACCGCTCTTCGCTGCGCCGCCGCAAGGTCCTGTGTTTCGCAGTTAGCCGACTCCATGCGCACGTCCTGGCACGTCGCCAGCCATGATCCCACGCCGTCGTGGCGATGCACCGAAATGTCAATGGCGGGTAGGTACAACGTCGACTCTTGCAGCGAGTCAGAGGATGTGTCCTTCCAGTTCATGCGGGCACCTTGGCGCGGCATGCGATCCAGTTAGCCCGCAGATCATCCATCGTGGCAATGTCGATTCCGCCGTTTCGCATTTCCTCGACTCCAGCGGCGTACGCATCGGCGGCTTGCAGGGCGACGAGGCAGGCGATCAACTTGCCACCGCATTGCTGTGCCTGGTAAGCGGCTTTCAAGCCACCGTTGTTTGCCTCTGCCAGCGCCGCTCGCAGATCGATGATCTCCGCCTCGCTCTTCGCTAGGGCGGCGCGAAGGAGCTCTAGTTCTCCTCGCTCGTGCAGCCTTGCGATGTCCTCAGCGAAATCTGGCCCCTGTCTGGTCATGTCATTCCTCCGGCGCAGCTCGCGCCAATTCAATCACGGTCAATCTCCGCCTGTAGTACCAGCCGCACGACGGCACTCGCCGAGGTG
>Ga0209511_1000984_pt1 | contig 26302 bp, 24 predicted proteins | sample SSSSmetaG_FD_184141 | JGI IMG/M metagenome (GOLD analysis project Ga0209511, IMG submission 184141) | Glacier valley bacterial and archeal communities from Borup Fiord, Nunavut, Canada, to study Microbial Dark Matter (Phase II) - ​SSSS... | ecosystem: Environmental > Aquatic > Freshwater > Ice >... | reverse complement strand
CGGCCTGCGGCGTGATCAGCGGAAAAGAAGATCGGGCGCCCGTGGCCCAATCGGTTGGAAAGCTCTGAGAGCACCGGACCTCATGGCGCTTCCCGGCATCGGAGAGGACTTCGTCCGCTGGAACTCCGCCCGGGGTGACGACAAAGCGCTGGGAAACGTCGAAGTCGCCTCCGGGGCGCGCGGCAAACGGTCCAACCCTCAGCAATGGGTGAACCCTCCGCGCGATCACTGCTGCTGCTCCTGGGGAGACCTGGTCGATCTTCCGCATGAACTGCGATAACCATGCTTCAAGCGCAATTTGGCTTTTATTACAAAGCTCTCATTTAGCGGGACCTTCGGCAAACGGAGTGTTTACTCTGGTTTAAGCACAATCCGCAGCGAAGCCCCAAGAAGACGTGACTGTCTGGCGCTTCGCAGCGTCGAGAGTGCTTTTTCTATTTGCACGAGATGGGCACGAAGCCCCTCTGCAGAAGCCACCGTCGTCGTCCCCGGGCAGCCTGCTGCCGCCCGGCGCGCCGTCCGGCGCGCCCCATCGAATGGAGATCAGCCCTGTGAGTCAGATTTGGAAGGACAAACCGTTTCGCGGCGAACGCCGCAGTGGACACGCTCCGCTCCCGCGGGCGGCCGAAAACGGAGCCGCGAACTCCCCGACCCTCGCGCTCTTCGTGCTCATCGCCACGGTCGGGGTTCTCGCCTATACGTTTTTTCTGTTGAATCCGGCCAACCGCGGCGACTGGTTGCCGTACGGTCTCGTCATCACTGCGGAAGTAATCCTCGTGGCGCAGGCACTCGTCTCGATGTGGACGATCCTCTCCGGGGGAATCGATCCGCGCGATTTCGCTTTCCATCACTCTCAGGAGCGACTCTTCGACGCCGCGGCGATCGAGAAGGAGGGCACCGATGCTCACCCCGAGCTATGGGGAGTCTTCCTCGAAGACGCGCGTATCGGCATCGACGTGTTCATCACGGTCTACGGGGAGAATGTCGCCACCATTCGCCGCACGGCCATCGCGGCCATCGCGATGCGAGGCGAGCACCTCACCTGGATCCTCGACGACGGGGGATCGGATGCCGTGCGCGACATGGCGGCGGAGCTCGGTGCCCGCTACGTGCGTCGCCTCTCCAACAACGGCGCGAAGGCCGGCAATGTGAACCACGCTCTTTCCCTGTCGAAGGGAGGGTTCTACGCCATCTTCGACGCGGACTTCGTGCCGAAAGAGGACTTTCTCTATGAGACGGTGCCGTTCTTCATCGACAGCAACGTCGCCTTCGTGCAGACTCCGCAGACCTACGGCAACATCAAGAATCTCGTTTCGAGCGGCGCCGGCTTCATGCAATCGGTGTTCTACCGCTTCATCCAGCCCGGTCGCAATCGGTTCAACGCCGCCTTCTGTGTCGGCACCAACGTGATCTTCCGCCGCGAGGCCATCAGCGATATCGGCGGCATGTTCACCGACTCCAAGTCGGAGGATGTCTGGACCTCTCTCCTGCTTCATGAGAACGGCTGGCGCTCGGTCTACATTCCGGTGACACTCGCGGTCGGAGACGCGCCCGAGACCGTCGAGGATTACACCAAGCAGCAGTTGCGCTGGGCATCCGGTGGCTTCGAAATCCTGATGCGCCACAACCCGCTCAACCCGCGTCGTCACCTCACGATGGACCAGCGCCTCCAGTACACCGTCACGGCCACCCATTACCTCGTGGGAATCACCCCCCTGTTGCTGCTCACGGTGCCGCCGCTCGAGATCTATTTCGACCTGCGACCGGTGAACCTCACCGTCACCTGGCTCACCTGGTTGCTCTTCTACCTGGGCTTCTACGGCCTGCAGATCATGCTCGCCTTCAACACGATGGGATCGTTCCGTCCGGCAACCCTCGTCATGGCCACTGTGTCGTTCCCCATCTACATTCGCGCGTTCGTCAACGTCTTCTCGGGCCGTGAGCAGAAGTGGCACGTCACGGGAGCCGCGGGAAAACGTGTCTCGCCGTTCAACTTCATGATCCCTCAGGTGCTCATGTTCGCGTTCCTGCTCCTCACCTCGGTGGTTGCGGTAATAAAGGATGTCGGCCACGGCACGATCACGCTGGCCACGGCATGGAATCTCACGAGCACGGTCGTGTTCGCGGTGTTTATCGGAGCTGCCATGAAGGAATCCCATCTCGCCCGCGTGACGGTGCCCGCCCCACCCGAGCTGCACCCCACCTTTGCTCGCGTGCCGCGTTCCGCGGCTCGCCCGACAACTCGCGCCGTCCCGGTGCACCGTGTCGCCACGGGCAGTCATGTCGCGACATCCGAAGTCTTCAACTCGAAAGGAATGGTGACCCGATGACCTGGGGAAACCGATTCCGCCTCCTCGGCGGTCTGATGCTCGTGCTGGCCATCGTTGCCGGCGCAACCCTTGTGCTCAACCAACGAGAGAACCAGGTGGCGAGCGGCTCTGCCTCCCTCGACGCCATCTCCTACTCGGTCGGCTCCGACTATGCGGGCTCGGTTGTGGCCGAATCCGTGAAGGCGGGTGACCAGGTAAAGAAGGGCGACCCGATCATGACCATCCAGAGCGCTACGCTGCTGCGCGATCTCTCCTCACCCAAGACCTCTCCGGTCAGCACCGCATACACGACGTCCACCGACGGCACCCTCACGCTCACCGCGACGGAACCCGGCATCGTGTCCAGCGTCAAGGCCCAGGTCGGCGGACTCGTCGGTGCGGGCCAGCCGCTCGCCACTGTCGACCGCACCGGACCGCTCTTCGTGCTTGCCAAGTTCCGAGTCGATTCCTACGACTTCGCCCGCATCGAGAAGAACGGCCGGGTCGAAATCGTGCTGCCCAACCACAAGCGCATCGTCGGCGTCGTCTCCGACGTCAAGGTGCAGACGGTGGCCGGCGCGGCGGATGCCGAGATCAAGGTCACGAGCAAGGATCTGATCGCAGGCAGTAACGACGGCCTCGTCGAACCGGGAACCCCGGTGACCGCGATCCTGCACCTCCGGGACAATGGACCGCTTGCCGGCGTGAAGGACTCATTCTTTTCGCTGCTTGAGCAGATCGGAATTTGATGACTCGGCCCACTAAAACCACGCTCTTCCGTGCCACGGGCGTCCTCGCCGCGAGCGTGGTCGTCTCGCTCGTTGCCGCGTGCAGCGGTCCCGGCATGACAACCACCTCGCCGAGAACCGGGGCGCTGTCCGACAGCGTCATTGGATCGACGATCGCCAAACTGCCGCAGAAGACCGTCGGCAAGGTACCCGTTACGCGACTCGCCCACGGACTCGCGCCACCCACGAACCGCTGGTTCTCCGGGCTGGTCTTCGGCGAGCATCCGCTCCCGGTCTTCCCTCTTCCACTCTCGTTCGGCCTCACAGACACCGGCTTCACGTTCGGCCTGCCCGAGGTCACGACCACTCCCAATACGATCACGGGCGGCAACGCTCCGAGCGTCACGATCGACGCCGGCGCGAGCACCAGCAAGATCATTGCCTACGACGACGCGTCGGTCACCATCGCGCACAGGTCCGGTTCCGGCAGCACCCTCGGGTCGACGGTCGTCGCCGAAGGATCGCCTCTCGTGAGCTTCACCGCAGCGAAAAAGCTCACGCTGAAGCTCGGCCAGCACTTCAACCCCGCCGGAAAGGGCGTCTATTCTGCCAAGGTCGGAAAGACCACCTACGGACTCCGCACTACAGGATCGGTCACGAAGGACGGCACCGGCCTCAGCCTTCCGGATGGAGCCACGGCAGTGTGGTTCCCCGTGCCCTCCGATGGCTCACTTTCGGCGGTCGCCGCGCACGCGGTGCCGGTCACCGCAGTGACGCTCGACCACTCGAGCGGCGGCTCCACCGCCTCGACCACGCTCGGCTATAAGACTGCCCGGGCCGACGACACCCTCATTGCCACGCTTCCGCACCAGCAGAAGTCGATGACCACGCCCAAGTGCACCCTCGGCAGCTACCCTTCCATCTACGGCACGATGAAACTCTGTGCCGAGAAGACCCTCTCCTGGACGAGCCCTGCGGTCGCGTCATCCGACACTCTCGATCTCGGACCCCTCGATGCCGCCAAGAAGGCGGAGCTCACTGCGACTCTCGCGCAAGATGTCGCCCAGACCGCGGCGCTGCCGTCCGACACCTACTTCGGTGGCAAGGCTCTCTATCGTCTCGCGAACCTGCTGATGCTCTCCGACCAACTGGGCGATACGGTTGCCGCGAAGACCGTCGGCGCGAAGCTCAGCGACGCGCTGCGCGAGTGGACGGATCCCGCGCGCTGCAAGTCCAACACCGAGCGGTGCTTCGTCTACGACCCCAAGATGAGGGGGATCATCGGACTCACCGCGTCCTTCGGCTCGGACCAGTTCAACGACCACAACTTCCACTACGGGTACTTCCTCTACGCGGCGAGCGTAGCCGCCTCCCACGACGCGAAGCTCCGATCGGAGATCACCCCGGTGATGAACCTCCTCGCGGCGGATCTCGCATCCAGCGGTAACTCGAAGTACTTCCCCGATCGCCGGGGCTTCGATGCCTATGCCGGTCACTCCTGGGCCGCGGGCTACTCGCCCTTCGCCGACGGCAACAACCTCGAGTCCAGCTCGGAAGCGGTGAACGCCTGGAACGGTCTCGCCCTCTGGGCCACCGTGAGCGACAACAGTGCACTGAAGAAGGAAGCTTCGTGGATGCTGGCGAGCGAAGCGGCATCCGCGCGGTCGTACTGGACCGATTTCGACACCTCCGATCCGGTCTACGCCAACTACACGCACTCCGTTGTCGCTCTCAACTGGGGCGGAAAGCGCGATTACTCCACCTGGTTCAGCGCGGATTCCAACGCCAAGCTCGGCATCCAGCTCATCCCGATGAGCCCGGCCAGCGGCTACCTCGGTGGAGATGCGAAGCGCATCGCCCAGAGCGTCAGCGAAGCGACCGCGGGAGATTACCGTAAGCAGTTCGGTGACTACATGCTGATGTATTCAGCCCTCGGGGGCTCTGACGGGGCCACGGCTGCGCTGGCAACAGCGCGTGAGCTCCCGCAGAAGTTCATCGACGACGGAAACTCGCGAAGTTATCTACTCGCCTGGATCATGACCCGGCGCTGATCGCCGCTCTGCCGGGGCAGGCGCGACGTGAGGAACGACACCTTCCTCACTATTCGCGCTCTGTTCTGACATTCCTGACCAATCGGGGGCACGATAGGACAATGCAATCAGTTTCGTACGGAGGAGAGTCGTTCGTCACCAGTGACGACGGAGCGGCGGCGCTGCTGGAATTCGCTGCGTCGGCCGCTATGAGTGGCGTGGGCGAGGTGGTGGCGCTCCCGAGTGTGCTGGCGGACGGCAGCGTGGTGTCCGTGAGCCTCGTGATCGGGCCGTCGAGTGAGCTAATGACCACGCCGGTCGAGACTTTGCAGACCGAACCGGATACCCGGGAGGCCGCCGCCGTGCTTCGTGTGCGGGCGTCCGAACTCCGTGCATCGAACCTGCACGCTCACGGTTCAGCTATCGCCGGCCCGGACCTGGGCTCGACGGATCCCGCCACGGATGACGCTGAACTCTACTGACTAGTCCGGTTCGAGCTCGGGTGGGGGTTCGGTCCATTTGTCATGCGCAGAAAGCTTCGCTGGGTACTGGAGCGCGGTTGCCGCTGTCGGACGGAGATCGATTCTGGAGCGGGAAGAGTGCCGTTCGAAGGTCTGATCCGCCGTCTTCGAGCCTTCATTTCGTCGCCGAATGGCAGGGCGCACGGTGTGGGAACATGAACGGCGTGAGAAGAGCTCGAGGCCAATGTGTTCCGTTCTTATTACACGGGTGCCCAAAACGAGGTACGTGCACTACAGTTAGACGTGCAGTTGCAGTACCTCGCACATCTTGAATGCTTGGAGCTCGCCACAGCGATTAGTGATAATCGAAGCGATGAGTGCCATGTTTCTTTCGGGAGCGGACGATGAACACCGCGACGAGCGGGCCCGAAAGTCGGGTTCGCGCGAAGACTCCTGAAGGAGAAAATAATGGCACTAGGAACAGTGAAGTGGTTCAACGCTGAAAAGGGCTTTGGATTCATCGCCCCAGACGACGGAAGCCCAGACGTGTTCGCACACTACTCGGCAATCGCCTCGAGCGGCTACAAGTCGCTTGACGAGAACCAGAAGGTCGAATTCGACCTCGCCCAGGGCCCCAAGGGACCCCAGGCCGAGAACATTCGCCCCCTCTAACTCGTCGTTGGTAACCCGCTGGTTCTTGAACCGCTGGTGATCTGACTGGCAGTAGGCCGTAGTGGCCGAACTGGATGCAGCTTTGTGCGCCGAATAGGCGCTGTGGAACTACTTCCTCACGGATAAGTAGCTTCACATGCTGTGGGTAATGCCCATCGCAGCTGATACTCCGAACTTGCCGGCCCCGCATTCGTGCGGGGCCGGTTTTTTTATTCTCGGGAGCGCCCGGCAGCGGGAATGCGAGTGATTCGCGTGTCGTTGGGGGATAAAGACTTCAGCAAGGATGGAAACCATGGCCGACACCACCGCTTCACCAATGTCTATTCCGAGTCCGGAGGACGCTCACGCCACCTATCACGGTCGGCGTGAGCTCTCGGTGGTGCAGCCCACCGGCAGCCTTGCACTGGTGAACACACAGTGGGTCGACTCGTCCCAGACGATCTGGGGCGTTCCGGGCACCTGGACACCAGTGCCGAAGGGTGAATCGGGACTGAGACTCACTGCGCAGGGGTCCGACAACATCGTCGTTGATGGCGTGCTCGTGAACGGTGACGCCATCGTCCGGGGCAAGGATGCTGAGACACCGAGCGCAATCGTCTTCAGCGAGACCGTCACTGGTTTCGTGATCGCGAGCGAAGAGGGCAGCTATGCTCTTCGCGTCTGGGACGCGAACTCGGAAGGTATCCAGGAGTTCGGATCCATTTCGACCTTCGACTACGACCCCGAGTGGGTGGTCACTGGCACTTTCACCGAGCTTCCGGAGGGCACGACAGTGGGTTTCGAGCACCTGAAGGACGAGGGCAAGACCCGCGATATGCCCATTCCTGGCGAGATAACCTTCACAAAGGACGGCATCGACTACGACCTTGCCGCATACAGGGCCGGCCGCGCGCTGCAGCTGGTCTTTTCCGACGCCACCAACGGGGACAGCACTTATAGCGTCGGCCGTTTCCTCTTCATCGCCCCCAACGCGGACGGCACGATCACCCTCGACTTCAACCGTGCCATTCTCCCGCCCTGTGCGTTCAGCTACGCCTTCAACTGCCCCATGCCGCCGAAGCAGAACCGCTTCACGGTGCCGATCGAGGCTGGCGAGAAGCAGGTTCTGAAGAAGGATGGCTCACTGCTCCACGAGTGAGCGAATTCTGTCCTCTGGGTGGCGCCAGGTGACGCCACCGCACGGAAGGGCCGGGTCAGCTACGGCGACTAGTATTACGTCACTCGACCAACGTTGACCGGAGGTGCTGTGGCCAGTCCGTGGACCGTCGCGCGGCCGACCGACAGTTCTGAGCGTCAGAGACTCGCCTCGGCTCACGATTCCGCGATCGCCGCCCGCACTGCCGTCAGCGGCGTACGTCGGCTTGTGCAGGAGTCGTGGCAGCGGTCCCTGCTGCTCGAGTTGGACCCCGATCATCTCGGTGCAACGATCGGTTTCGACGAGGATGACCTGAACGAGTACCGCAGCGCGCACCCGATGGCACTCGCGCTCCCGACCATCCACAGCCTGCTGATCCGTCATACTTTCGACGCGGGGCTGATCGTCGCGATCGGTGACGAAGCCGGCCGGCTGCTCTGGATCGACGGTGATCGGGCACTTCGTCGCAAGGCCGAGGGCATGCTCTTCGTCGAGGGCGCGGACTGGTCGGAACGCGCAGTCGGGACCAGTGCGCCCGGAACCGCCCTCGCGCTGGACCACGGCATCCAGATCCGGGGTGCCGAACATTTCAATCGCATCGTGCACCCCTGGAGTTGCACGGCGGTTCCCGTGCACGACCCGATGTCCGGCCGCATCCTCGGTGTCATCGACATCACCGGGGGAGAGGATGCCGTGGCTCCGGCCACGCTTCCACTCCTGGAGGCTGCTGTCGCGGCCGTCGAGTCCGAGATGCGCATCCGGCGACTGGACGAACAGGGCTCCCGCCAACGTCGTTCCGTACCGGTCGTCGCCACTCCCCGTGCTGTCGCGCCACTCGTGCTTTCCGTGCTCGGTAGCGATGTCGGCCGAATCACCGTGGGTGGTCGGGCGATCGAACTGAGCACACGGCACTCTGAGATCCTCACACTGCTCGCCTGGCATCCGGAAGGCCTCTCGGTCGACCGCCTCGCCGGGCTCGTCTATGAGCGAGAGGGATCGATCGTCACACTCCGCGCAGAGATGGTGCGATTACGCAAAGTGCTCGAGCGCATCGATGACTCGCTCGTGCCACTCTCCCGGCCCTATCGGCTGTCGGCGCGGCTTGAGCTCGACGCGCACCGTGTATTGGCGTTCCTCGATCGGGGCGCTCACCGGGTGGCGCTCGGAGCGTATTCCGGTGCGCTGCTGCCGACATCCTCGGCGCCCGGTATCGCCGAGATCCGTCGGGAACTGAGCGAACGACTGCGGGATGCCCTGCTCACCGATGCGTCCGCCGAGACGCTGCTCGCCTACGCGCGCACCGATGAAGCGGCGTACGACGCGCAAGTCTGGCGCGCGTGCCTGCGGATGTTGCCACCCAAGTCCCCTAAACGTGTGGCGGTCGTGGCCCGCCTCGAGCGCATCGAGGCCGAGCTCGGGTTGCAACAAGTCGCAACCTCGACGCTCCTAACCTGACGGGGGGCCTGTTGGGCCCACTTGACAGAGTCGTCGACAGGAGTGGCAATGACCGTTTATGCGGCCCCGGGATCCCCGGATGCAAAAATCACCTTCAAGCCCCGCTACGAAAACTGGATCGGCGGTGAATGGGTCAAGCCGGTCAAGGGCCAGTACTTCGAAGATATTTCTCCGGTGAACGGCAAGCCCTTCGCCGAGGTTGCCCGGGGAACAGCGGAAGACATCGAGCTCGCCCTCGACGCTGCGCACAAGGCGGCACCGGCGTGGGGCAAGACCAGCGCCACTGCCCGGGCGGCAGTTCTCAATAAGATGGCGGACCTGATCGACGCCAACACTGAAATGCTCGCTCTCGCCGAGACCTGGGATAACGGCAAGGCAGTGCGCGAGACACTCAACGCGGACATCCCCCTCGCTGCGGATCATTTCCGCTACTTCGCCTCGGCTATTCGAGCCCAGGAGGGCAGCTTCGCGGAGATGGACAGTGACATGACCGCCTACCATTACCACGAGCCACTCGGCGTGGTCGGCCAGATCATTCCGTGGAACTTCCCCATCCTCATGGCCGTGTGGAAGCTCGCGCCGGCGCTCGCTGCCGGCAACACGGTCGTGCTGAAGCCCGCGGAACAGACCCCCGTGTCGATCCTCGTGCTCATGGAGCTGATCGGCGATGTCCTGCCACCCGGAGTCGTCAACATAGTCAATGGATTCGGCGTCGAGGCGGGAAAACCGTTGGCATCGAGCCCGCGCATCCGCAAGATCGCGTTCACCGGCGAGACCACGACCGGTCGACTGATCCTGCAGTACGCCAGTGCCAACATCATCCCGGCGACCCTTGAGCTCGGCGGCAAGAGCCCGAACCTGTTCTTCTCGGATGTCGCGGATCACGACGACGCCTTCTATGACAAGTGCCAAGAGGGCTTTGCACTCTTCGCCTTCAACCAGGGTGAGGTGTGTACCGCCCCGAGCCGTGCAATCATCGAGAAGCCGATCTACGACAAGTTCCTCGGTGACGCCGTCAAGCGCACGGCACTGGCAGTGCAGGGCAATCCGCTCGACACCGACACGATGGTCGGTGCCCAGGCGTCGAATGACCAGCTGGAGAAGATCCTCAGCTACATCGACATCGGAAAGCAGGAGGGGGCCAAGCTCCTTCTCGGCGGTGAGCGCGTGGATCTCGGTGGCGACCTCACCGAGGGTTACTACGTGCAGCCCACGATTTTCGAGGGCCATAACAAGATGCGCCTCTTCCAGGAGGAGATCTTCGGGCCGGTGCTCGCCGTAACGAGCTTCGACGGCTACGACGACGGTATCGCGATCGCCAACGACACACTGTACGGGCTGGGAGCCGGAGTCTGGTCGCGTAACGGCAACGTGGCGTACCGGGCGGGGCGTGACATCCAGGCCGGTCGTGTCTGGATCAATAACTACCATGCCTACCCCGCGGGAGCGGCGTTCGGTGGTTACAAGAGTTCGGGTATCGGTCGCGAGAACAGTCGCCTGGCGCTCGACCATTACCAGCAGACGAAGAACCTGCTCGTGTCCTACTCGGAAGACAAGCTCGGTTTCTTCTAAACCCGCACCGTCGGTGGTCGAGCCTGTCGGACTCTCGACAGGCTCGACCACCGTCTTTTCCGCGCATAATTGACTCAAATCGAAAGGACACCGATGTCTGTCATCGAAACCACTGGAATTGTTACCGCGTCGGTGACTATTGCAGGTGAGACTGTTCCCCGGGTCGAATTCCTGCCCGTCACCGTCGACCTGCTGCGCAAGCTCTGGCTCCAGTACGGGCCACTCATGATTCATCAGTCCGGTGGATGCTGCGACGGCTCGAGCCCGATGTGCTTCCCTGCTGGCGACTTTCTCACCTCGGCGCAGGATGTTCTGCTAGGCAGGCTGGACATCGCTCCAGCCGGCGGCGACCCGCAAGTGATCGACTTCTGGATGTCGGCGGAGCAGTTCGAGTACTGGAGCCACACATTTCTCACAGTGGATGTCGTCAAGGGCCGAGGGAGTGGCTTCTCGGTCGAGTCACCCGAGGGCGTGCGGTTCATGATCCGCTCGCGCCTGATGGAGACCGCCACGCCGTTCGCGTGATGTCCGGTCCGCTGCGGGCTGCGGAGTGAGCGTGAACTCTGCGGTCGGCGGCAGGCCGCAGACTTGAGCCGTGTACATCGCCATGTTTCCGCGGCCCAGGGGAATTGTCCCCAGCGGGATCGGCTCGCAGCGAATCGTGCTGCAGCGGATGACAGCTGGCGGTGCACTCGACGGAGCCGAGCAGGAGGTCGACGAGCCGCAGCTGGCTGCCGCGGTTGCCGCCCTCGAGAGACAGCATCCGCGCTGGGTATGGGATGACACCTCCCGTTGGTATCCCAGACTGCTCGCGGTCCACGTTCGCGTCGAACGGTGCGTGGACCTGCGACTGTCGCACGCGATCCTTCGCAACTCCTCCCTGACGGCAGGATCGGCTCTCGCCGCGTCTCCGGCGTGCTCCTGGGACCGCGGTGCACTCGAGCGGCTCGAGCGCCCCGCGGAACACACCCTCTTCGATTTTGACGAAGAGCTGGCGGATGGCGCCGGGGAAGACACCCTCGCCGAGTTCGCCTCGCAGCGGGCCGCCGTCGCCGGCGCCGACGACCCGGCGCGCATCGGGCTGCTACTCGCGGCGGAGTCGGCCGGTGCGCTCGTCGCGGCGGAGATGATGTACGCCGGACTGCCGTGGCGGGAGGACATCCACAATGAGATCCTCGAGAGCCATCTCGGCCGGCGTCCCGCGCCCGGGCAGCGGCCCGAGCTTCTGGATGCCACGCTGCAGCGGCTGCGAGAGAAGCTCGAGGCGCCGACCCTCAACCCGGATTCACCCTCCGAGTTGCTGAAGGCCCTCGCCGTGGCAGGGCTCATGGTCACCTCGACCAGGTCGTGGGAGCTCAAGAAGCTGATTCATCCGGCCATCGAACCATTGCTCGAATACAAGAAGCTCTCGCGCCTGCTGACGGCGAACGGATGGCACTGGCTCGACGCAAACGTGCGAGACGGTCGCTTCCACCCCGAGTACGTGCCGGGGGGAGTCGTGACCGGGCGCTGGGCCAGCACGGGCGGCGGCGGCGCGCTCCAGCTTCCGAAGCAGATCCGCGGAGCCGTAGTCGCGGATGCGGGCTGGAAGTTCGTGGTCGCCGATGCCTCCCAACTTGAGCCCCGCATCCTCGCGGCCCTGTCGGGCGATCGCGGCATGGTGGAGGCCGGCAGTGCGGGCGACCTCTATGCGGGGATCGTGGCCAGCGGCGCCGTGGAGACCCGCGACCAGGCCAAAGTGGCGATGCTCGGCGCGATGTACGGGGCGACCTCCGGCGAGAGCGGCCGGCTGATGCCGAAGCTGACGAAGGCCTATCCGAAGGCGATCGCCCTTGTCGAAGAGGCCGCGCGCGCCGGTGAGCGGGGCGAGGTCGTCACTACTCGGCTCGGCCGCAGCTCACCCCTGCCGGGTGCTGCCTGGCGTGCCAGCCAGTCGGAGGCCTATGGCGAGAATGCCACCGAGGTCGATGCGAGCCGTGCTCGAGGCCAGGCGCGGGGCTGGGGTCGATTCACCCGCAACTTCGTCGTGCAGGGCAGTGCCGCGGAATGGGCGCTCTGCTGGATGGCCAACCTGCGTCGGGTCCTGCACGAACAGGCCACAGGATCGTGGATCACGGACTCGCCGCACCTGGTGTTCTTTATGCACGACGAGGTGGTGGTCCACAGCCCCGCAGACCGGGTGGATGCGGTCGAAGCGGCGATCCGAACCGCAGGGGACGAAGCCGGCCGCCTCCTGTTCGGTGCGTCACCGGCGACCTTCCCCCTCAGCGTCGCGATCGTGGACGACTACGGGCAGGCGAAGTAGCTCACGAATTCGCTTTTCGCCCACGCTTCGGTCGGGCCGCGGACAGCGGGCGATACGAGTCGTAGTCGGCGAGGGCGGCGATGGCGGATCCGAGCCAGGCAACCGCAGCGACCGCCTGCGCTTCCCGAGCGACGAGCGCTAGTCGGGCGTCCGAGAGATCCGGTTCGGCGGTGGAGCGCGTGGCGGCGAGATCCTGCTCCCACCACCGGCGATAGTGCACAGCAACGGTTGTGGCCGCCACCGGATCGATCGAACTCGTCACGAGCACCTGGTCGAGCATCTCGGTCCACTCCGGCAGGCCGTCGAGTACTGGCTCGGTCATCCACGCGGCCGCTGACTGCCGACCGGCCTCGGTGAGACGGTAGAGCGGGAGCGAATCGGCCGTGGTTCCGGCGGGTTCGACCAGCCCGGTGTGCGCGAGCCGTTCGAGGGTGCTGTAAATCTGGCCGACGTTCACCGGGCGACGGTGCGGGGCCCGAGCAGCGAGTTCGGAATGGAGCTGGAGTCCATAGCCCTCGCCGAGAGTCAGCACGGCAAGTAGGCCGTCTCGAACCGACATGGACGCCTCCTCTGGCCGATCAAAACCATGCCGAGTATATATTCGCCTGAGGACTCGGCAATCACACAGTTGTGATTTACCGGCAACTTCGGCAATAATTGGCGAAACGGCTTGCCGTGTAACTGAAAAGCGCAGCACGGAACATTCCGAGGTCGATGGGGAAGTCGTACCTCAACGGAATGGAGTTATCGTGGCTGCACTCACCAATACCAGTGTCGCAATGGCGCGGGGTGTCCTCTTCGTGCACTCCTCTCCGCGAGCGCTGTGCCCTCATATCGAATGGGCCGCAGGGGGAGCCATCGATCGCGCCGTGAACTTCCAGTGGGAAGAGCAGCGCGTGCTCAAGGGCTCCATGCGCACCGAGTTCTACTGGGAGGGCGCCCAGGGCACCGGGGCCGCCATCGCTTCCGCCCTCCGCGGCTGGGAGCACCTGCGCTTCGAGGTGACCGAGGACTCTTCTCCCGGCAGCGACGGCGGTCGCTGGATGCACACGCCCGACCTCGGTATCTTCTTCGCCCAGACCGACACGGCAGGCAACGTGGTGATCCCTGAGGACCGGGTGCGCTACGCGATGGAGATTGCGGGCTCCGATGCCTTCGAGCTGCATCGTGAGCTGCGCCTCGCCCTCGGGCAGGCCTGGGATGACGAACTGGAAGCTTTCCGTCACTCCAGTGACACCAACCAGGTGGTCTGGCTGCACAAGGTCGGCTGACCGGGGTTGGACACCGGGTGGGCCGCTTCGTGACGTCTTCCCCGCTCCCTGGCAGTGGAGCGGTCCTCTTGCGACGGGGCAAGCGTCTCGAGTGGTTCACGCTGTGCTGGAACGTGGTCGGAGTGGTGGTGCTGGCTGTGCTCGCGGTGACGGCGTCGTCGGTCGCGTTGGCGGGGTTCGGGCTGGACAGTCTCGTCGAGATCAGCGCGTCGGCGGTGGTTTTGTGGGAGTTGTCGGGCGCGGGCGACGCTCGCCGGCGACGGGCACTGCAGCTGATCGGGATCGCTTTCGTCCTGTTAGCGGGGTACGTGCTCACCCAGTCCGTAGTGGCACTACTGACCGGTCACCACGCCTTGCCCAGTGTGGGCGCGATCATCTGGTTGGCGGTGACGGCAATCGTCATGTTCACCCTCGCTGCTGCGAAGGGGCGCACCGGGCGTGCACTCGGCAACCCGGTACTGGTCACGGAGGGCAGGGTCACCTTCATCGATGGCCTCCTCGCCTTGGCCATACTCGTCGGGATCGCCCTGAATCTCGTCTTAGGGTGGTGGTGGGCGGACCCGGTGGCCGGATTCGTCATCGTCTACTACGCCGTTCGGGAGGCGATTCATATTTTTCGAGCAGAAGTTTCATAACCGGGGAGCCTCCGCGGTCTCGGGGTGGTGGCGGATTGTCCCCAGTGTCGTGGCTGCCCCCGTCCGGGTTGGTCAGCATCCGTTGTGAAGCCAATGGATGTTGACCATCGCCTACCGGCGGTAGACCTCGACGATGCGGTCCGCATAGTTTGACGGCGAGAACAGTTCGCGATCGATGAGCGCGCCCTTCGACAGGCCGACGAGAAGCGATGGGTCTTCGATGAGTGCCACGATCGCGTCGGCCAGCCCCGCATCATCCGGAGTCTCCGCCAGGTAGCCGGAGTTGAGCAGCCCCTCGTTGAGCTTCGGGTCGCAGTACAGCACCCCACGCTCACGGCTTACCGCCTCCGCGATGGTCATCGGCTGGTTGTCGAACCCAAGCGAGGTGAGGGCGATTGCGGCCGAGGCATCCATCAGCGCGAGCACTTCATCGTGCGGCAAAGCGCCCTGCACCCGGATGTCGGGGTGGCCCGCGGCGAGCTTCTTCAGGGCCGCTAGATCCGATCCCTCACCGACGAAGTCCACGGAAAAGCCGTTATTGGTGCGCGCAAGCGCCGCGATGACGGCTCGCGCAAAGTACAGCGGCCGCTTGACCGGTTCGCAGCGCGCCACCCAGAGAAAGACAGGTCGGCGTGCCTGCTCGGCGGTGAGCGGGTTGGAAGCGATCTCCGTCGTGGCAATCGGGTTGGGGATCACCGAGATGGTGCCCGTGATACCGGCGGCAGCGAGATCCTCCGCCTGGTGTTTCGAGGGCGAGACCACCTGCTTGGCGCGCCCTGCCATCGCGAGCACGAGGTTGCGCAACAGGTTGTCGGTCTTGCGCGGGGTGAACAGGATGTTGGGGATCTTCTCACCGATCAACCGTTCGAGCCCCCAGCGGATGAACCAGGCGACGGATGCCTGAGGCGGCCCCTCGCTTGCCCAGTAGAAGCTGTGCACGGTGTGCACGAGCGGGATCCCCATGTTGGCGGCCGCCCCGTCGACCGCGTGGGCCAGCCCGAATTCGGTCTGCACATGTACAACGTCCACCTGCGCTGCACGCAGGTACTTTTCCAGCGCGGCGACACTTCGGGCATTATTCGGGATCACGGCGAGATCGAGCACCGGCAGTCGGAACAGCGGCTTGACCAGGAGGCCGTCGGGAGATGGCTGGTACCGCTTACCCCGTATCCCTCGGGCGGGCGAGACAACGATCACGGTGTGGCCGGCCTCTTCGAGCGCGATCTTCTGCTGCCGCATCGAAGTCTGGGCACCCCCGACGTAGTCGAAGTAGTAGTCGCTGACGATGGCGATCTTCAGTGGGACGCCTGGCGCCCCGGTCATACGCTCCGAAAGGCCAGAACGGCGTTGTGGCCGCCGAACCCGAACGAGTTGCTGATGGCGAGTAACGGTCCGTCGCCGAGCGAGCGGGGGCTCGTGACGACGTCGAGCGGGATCTCGGGATCCTGCTCGGTGAGGTTAATCGTGGGAGGTGCGGTGCGATCGCGGATCGCGAGGATCGTGAAGATCGCCTCGAGCACCCCAGTACCGCCCAGCAGATGCCCCGTTGCGCCCTTGGTAGCCGAGACAGGGACATTGTGGATGCGGTCACCGAAAGCCGCCTTGAGCGCCGCGTACTCGGCGATGTCGCCTATCGGGGTGCTCGTCGCGTGAGCGTTGATGTGATCGACCTCGTCGGGCATCGCACCAGCCTGGGCGAGAGCGAGCGCGATCGCCCGGGATGCTCCACGACCCTCCGGGTCGTTCGCGGTGATGTGGTACGAATCGGCAGTGATGCCACCCCCGGCGACTTCGGCGTAGATGTGAGCGCCGCGCGCGAGCGCGTGCTCCTCCGTCTCCATCACGATGCTGCCGGCACCCTCGCCCATGACGAAACCGTCACGGTCGATGTTGTAGGGCCGTGAGGCAGTCTCGGGGGAGTCGTTGCGCCGGGAGAGTGCCTGCATCGAGGAGAACGACGCGAGCGTGATCGGGTGGATGGCCGACTCCGTGCCTCCCGCGATGATCACGTCGGCGAGACCGAGCTGCAGGTTCGTGTACGCATTGTAGATCGACTCGGTGCTGGACGCGCAGGCCGAGGCGACGGTGTGAGCGAAAGCTCTCGCCTGTAGGTCCATCGAGATGGCAGCGGATGCCGCATTTGGCATGAGCATGGGGACCGTCATCGGGAGCACGCGGCGCGGGCCCTTTTCGCGGAGGGTGTCCCAGGCGTCGAGCAGGCTCCAGAGCCCGCCGATGCCGGTCGCGTAGTCCACGCCGAGCCGCTCCGGGGGGACCTCGGGCGCGCCGGCATCCGTCCACGCTTCGCGCGCCGAGATGAGGGCGAACTGTGAGGAGGGATCGAGCCGCTTCGTTTCTTGGCGGGTGAGCACTGCATCCGGGCGCACGCTGGCCTCGGCGGCGAAGGTCACCGGGAGTTCGTACTGGGCAACCCACTCGTGGGTCAGGGAATGCACGCCTGACTTTCCGGCGAGGAGAGCGGCCCACGATTCGGGGGCGGTGCCGCCCAGGGGGGAGCTTGCACCGATTCCGGTGACAACGATTTTCTTGGTCATGGCGGGGACTCTCTGGTGAATAGACGCGAATGGCGTCGTCCGACGGGCACGGCCAGCCCGCTTCGTGCGTGGGCTGGCCAGCCGCGTTGGTGGGCCTAGCGGGCCCGGGTTCTCATCGGGCGGTACTGGTCGGGCGGTGCTAGTCCTGCGCTGCGACGATGAAGCTCACGGCGTCGCCCACGGTCTTGAGATTCTTGACCTCTTCGTCGGGGATCTTCACGTCGAACTTCTCTTCTGCGTTGACCACGATGGTCATCATCGAGATCGAGTCGATGTCGAGGTCATCGGTGAACGACTTGCCCAGCTCCACCGAGTCGAGGGCGATGCCGGTTTCGTCATTGATGAGCTCGGCGAGACCGGCCAGTACTTCTTCGGTGGACAATGCCATTGTGTTATCTCCTTGGGGGTGTCGTTTGACCGTTGATCATCTTACGGGAGCACAACGACCTGGGCTCCGAAGACCAGCCCGGCGCCGAATCCGATCTGCAGTGCGAGACCACCGCTCAGTTCGGGATGCTCGGCGAGCAGCCGGTGGGTGGCGAGGGGGATCGACGCGGCCGAGGTGTTGCCGGTGGTGGCGATGTCACGCGCGATCATCACGGATTCGGGCAGCTTGAGCTGCTTGGCAAACTCGTCGATGATGCGCATGTTGGCCTGGTGGGGGATAAACGCCGCGAGGTCTGCCGCGGTGATTCCCGCGGCATCCAGGGCCTGCTCAGCGACCTTGGCCATGTCCCAGACAGCCCATCGAAAGACGGTCTGGCCCTCCTGGCGAAGGGTCGGCCACTCGGCGGTGCCGTCGCGGAAGGCGGTGAGCGTGGAGTTCATCCCGACGGCATCCGCCTTCGATCCGTCCGAGCCCCACACCGCCGGAGCGATACCGGGGGTGTCGCTCGGTCCGATGACTACCGCGCCTGCTCCGTCGCCGAGCAGGAACGAGATGGACCGATCGGTGGGGTCCACCACGTCGGAGAGCTTCTCGGCGCCGATCACCAGGGCGTAATGTGCGGCACCGGAGCGGATGAGCGCGTCGGCCTGGGTGACCGCGTAGCTGAATCCGGCACAGGCCGCGTTGGTGTCATAGGCCGCTGCCGGATTGGACCCGACTCGATCCGCCACGACCGCAGCCATTGACGGGGTCTGTCGCACGTTACTGATGGTCGCTATGATCACGAGGTCGATCTGGTCGGCGGCGACGCCAGACTTCCCGATGGCCTCGCGGGCGGCATCGGTGGCGAGGTCCACCGCGAGGATATCGGCGGAGGCCCGCGTGCGGGTGATGATGCCCGTTCGCTGCTGGATCCATTCGTCGCTGGAGTCGATCGGGCCCACGAGCTCGTTGTTGGAGACGACCAGGTCGCCGCGCGCCGCGCCATAGCTGTAGATGCGGGTGAATTCCGCACCGCGGGTCTGGTTCAGGATGGGGTGGCTCATGACTTCCCGTCAATCAGGTCGAATGCCGCGGAGAGATCGTCCGGAGTCTTGACGGCCACTGCAGGCACTCCCGTGAGGCCGCGTCTCGCCAGGCCTACGAGGGCACCGGCGGGCACTATCTCGATCAGTCCGGTGACGCCAGCGGCCGTAAAAGCCTCCATCGTCATATCCCACCGTACAGGGGACGAGACCTGCCCGACGAGCAGGTCGATGAATGCGGCTCCGCTCGAGACGATAGTTCCGTCGCGATTGGTCCAGATGGTCAGTGCCGGGTCGTGCGTCTGGATGCCCGCCGCTACCGTCGACAGGTGAGCGACGGCCGGAGACATATACCGCGTGTGGAATGCGCCCGCGACCTGGAGAGGGATGACCCGCGCCCTGGCCGGAGGAGCTTCCTTGAGGGCGTCGAGAGCATCACAGGCGCCGGCGACCACGATCTGGCCACCACCGTTGAAGTTCGCCGGCTCGAGTCCGAGCTCGGCGAGCCGGGCGAGCAGCTCGTCTTCCGCCGCGCCGATGACCGCGCTCATGCCGGTGGGCTCGAGGGCCGCAGCACTGGCCATGGCCGATCCGCGTTCGCGCACAAGAGTCATCGCATCTGTCTCGCTGAGGATGCCGGCGGCGGCGGCGGCGGTCACCTCGCCGACCGAGTGTCCGGCGACCCCGCCGATCTGCTCCCGGCGGCCATCGAGCAGGACGGCGAGGGGGAGGAGTCCGGCGGCGACGATGAGGGGCTGCGCGACTGCCGTGTCACGAATCGTGTCGGCGTCCGAGGTGGTCCCGTGCCGTGCCAGGTCGATGCCCGCCGCATCCGACAGCACCGAGAGATGATCGGCGAATCGGGGTTCAGCCAGCCAGGGAGAGAGGAAGCCCGGAGTTTGCGAACCCTGGCCGGGACAGACGACGACGATCACCAGTCAAGTCTCCTCCGAGCGGGTCGACTGGGGGTTGTAGTTAACGACTAATCACGCAGCATCGCTTTGGAGCGAATCTACAACTGGGTCGGCTCGACCGATTCATATGTCGCACTTTACAAGGATAAGTCATATAAATGAGGGGGTGATTCCGATGGATGCGATCGAACAGGTCTCCATGATTGGCACCGGAACAGTGCGCATCCGGCCGGAGTTTGTCGAGTCCGACGGAACACCAATCGGCTGGTGGCTACTCACCTCGCGGCGCTGGACGGCTCCTCGGCCCATCAATGTCTTCGTCATCGAACATGAGCAGGGGCTCGTACTGTTCGACACGGGACAGGATCGACGCTCAGTCACCGACCCAACATGTTTTCCGCGAGGAAACGCAGGACTGCTCTACTCGAGGCTGGCCCGATTCGTCGTTCGGCCAGAGGAGACCCTGGCTGAGCATCTTCGTGCGCTCGGGCACGACATCGCTGACGTGCGACTCGCCGTGCTCTCGCATTTGCACCGGGATCACATTGGCGGTCTACCGGAGCCGGGCGAGGCGGAGATCCTGGTGTGGGAAGTGGAGTGGGCCGGGCTTGGCCGTCGTTTCCCCGAGCTGGACGGGCTGCTGAAGCGGCACATTCAGCTGCCCGGTCTGCGCTGGACCCGTGTCACACCGCCACCGGTCGATGACCCCTCGATCGTGCCGTTCACCGCTGCCCAGGATCTGTTCGGCGGCGGGAGCCTGCTGCTGGTATCAACGCCGGGACACACACACCGGGCTCGCTGTCGATGCTGTAGCGCCCGCCCGGGTTGCCACCGATGCTGTACGTCGGTGACCTCAGCTACGAAGTCGGTCTGCTCACGCGGGAGCGGGTTCCCGGGGTCGGTCATCGCGACCGGCTCCGGGAGTCAACGCGCGCCGTCACTACCCGGAGGAAGCGTTACCCCGAACCGCTGCTGTTTGCGGCCCACGATCTCGCTGCAGCTGGCGCGCTGAAAAGCGCACTCGCCCGATGAGGCAGGTGGAACTGTTGCGCTGCCTGGTGCTCGCCGCCCAGCGAGAGGGCAACCTCCGGCTCGCCCGAGAGTTGCGGGGTCTCACGCTCACACCGTCGCAGGCCGAGTTGTTGCGGGTACTCGCGGACCGCGAACCGCTTACTCTGACCGGGCTCGGCGAATTGCTGATCTGCGAGAGCGGAACCAACCCGAGCAGGCTGGTCGACCGCCTGGTCCTCGCGGGGCTCGTGCAGCGGGTGACGGCATCCGGCGACCGACGGGAGGTGACGCTGACTCTTCTCCGACCGGGCGCGCCGCGGAACAGGGCGTGCGCGCGGTCGGGGCGTGGCTCAAATCGCATGGATTCCGCCCTGGGAAATCGCGGGCAATGCGTGGAGGGCAGTTGGAGCCGGCAAACGGTCGGGATGCGGCCCTCAGCGTCGACGCAGTGTCGCGTCCGGCTCTGCGATCGATCCGATGATGAGAGCAGCTTGAAGGATGAGGGACTCGCGGGCGCCCGTGGCATCCCATCCGATCACCTCGGAGACACGCTTCAGGCGATAGCGCACGGTGTTGGGGTGCACGAACAGCTCGCGAGCGGTGGCTTCGAGTGATCGACCGTTATCGAGATAGCACCACAGGGTGGCGAGCAACTCTGTGGAGTGCGCTTGCAGCGGCTTGTAGATGCGATTGATGAGGGTCGCCCGGGCGAGGGCGTCTCCCGCGAGTGCACGCTCGGGAAGCAGGTCGTCGGCGAGGGTGGGCCGCGGGGCGTTGCGCCACGCGCGGGCGACGGCGAAACCGGCGAGAGCGGCCTTGGCGCTGCGGGATGCCTCCACAAGGGAGGGCACCTGGTGGCCGAGCACGAGATGGCCGTCACCGAAGCCCGGCTCGAGCGCCGACGCGATCTCAAGGAACGGCGTGAGTGTGGCATCGGCGGGCTCGTCGTCCTGGGGGGTCGGATGAGCGCGCCCGATCACGAGTACGAGCCGGCTTCCCTGCACCCCGATCAGCACGTCGGCGTCGAGGTGCCGCGCAGTGCGGCGCAGCATGTCGACATCGAGCATCTTCGGCGCGGTGCCGACCAGTACGGACACCTCTCCGTGCCCGTGCCAGCCGAGCGCCGCGATGCGCGATGGCAGTTCGTCGTCGTATTCACCGCTGAGGATCGAGTCGACGACGAGGGCTTCGAGACGGGCATCCCACAGTCCGCGGGCCTCGGCAGCGCGGGCGTAGACATCCGCCGCCGCGAAGGCGATCTCCCGCGAGTAGAGCAGGATTGCCTCGCGCACCGTCTCGTCGGCACCCCTGACGCGGTCTTCGACCACTTCCACCGTGACCCGGATGAGTTGAAGGGTCTGCGTGAGGCTCACGGAGCGCAGCAACTCCCGGGGTGCCGCGCCGAAAACATCCGCCGCAATCCAGGGTGTCGAGGTGGGGTCGTCGTACCAGTGGATGAAGGAGGTGATGCCCGCCTGTGCGACCAACCCGACCGCTGACCTCCGACCCGGGGGCATTTCGCCGTACCAGGAGAGCGTGTCGTCGAGTCGTTTGAGGGTCGCCGTCGCGAGCTCACCGGAGATCGCCCGAAGCCAGGCGAGTGTCTGTTCCTTTGTCTTGACCGCAGGTGCCATATCGTCGCAAGCGTCGGGCTAGCTCTCGCCGCCCGCCGTACCCGTGGTGCCGGCCGTCACATCATGCAGGCGGTAGCGTTCGATTGCCTGCTGCGGGATGCCCGGGTGCAGCTTTCCCTGGGCCACCAGCAGTTCGAGCGTGCGAACCACCAGCGAGGGGCCATCGATCTTGAAGAAACGGCGGGCTGCGGCCCGGGTGTCAGAGAAACCGAAGTCGTCGGCGCCCAGGGTCGCGAAGTCTCCCGGCACAAAGGCACGGATCTGATCCGGCACCGCGTGCATGAAGTCGGTGACCGCAACGAATGGCCCCTCGGCTCCCGCGAGTTTCTGCGTCACGTACGGCACGCGCTTTTCCGAGTTGGGGTTGAGGAAGTTCTGTTCCTCGGCGGCGAGACCGTCGCGGCGCAGTTCGGTCCAGGATGTCACGGACCAGACATCCGCCGAAACACCCCAGTCCTCGGCGAGCAGCTGCTGGGCCTCGAGGGCCCACGGCACGGCGACACCGGAGGCGAGCAGCTGTGCCTTCGGTCCCTGCACCGCGCTGGTGTTCAGCCGGTAGATGCCCTTGAGCAGCCCGTCGACGTCGAGATCCTCCGGCTCGGCCGGTTGCACCATCGGCTCGTTGTACACCGTGAGGTAGTACATGACGTTCGGGTGCGGATGGGAGCCCCCATACATGCGATCGAGCCCGTCCTTGACGATGTGGCCGAGTTCGTAGCCGTACGCGGCGTCGTAGGAGATGACCGCCTGGTTGGTGGAGGCGAGGAGGATCGAGTGACCGTCCGCGTGCTGCAGTCCCTCGCCCGTGAGCGTGGTGCGGCCTGCGGTGGCGCCGACGATGAAGCCGCGTGCCATCTGGTCGCCGGCAGCCCACATCGCGTCTCCCGTGCGCTGGAATCCGAACATCGAATAGAAGACGTAGACGGGGATCAGTGGCTCACCATGCGTGGCATAGGAGGTGCCCGCTGCGGTGAACGCCGCGAAGCCTCCCGCCTCGTTGATGCCCACATGCAGGATCTGGCCCTGAGGGCTCTCCTTGTAGGCGAGCAGCTGTTCGCGGTCCACGGAGGTGTACTGCTGCCCGCTGGGGTTGTAGATCTTGGCGGTGGGGAAGTAGGCGTCCATGCCGAAAGTACGGGCCTCATCCGGGATGATCGGTACGATCCGGTGCCCGAAGTCCTTGGATCTGAGCAAGTCCTTGAGCAGGCGGGCGAAGGCCATTGTGGTGGCGATCTCCTGCTTGCCCGAACCCTTCTTCGCGATGGCATAGGCAGACTCGTCCGGCAGGTGCACCGGCACATGGCGAGTGCGTCGCTCGGGCAGGTAGCCGCCGAGGGCGGCACGGCGCTCGCGGATGTACTGGATAGCCTCGTCGTCCTCGCCCGGGTGGTAATAGGGCGGAAGATACGGGTTCTCCTCGAGCACGGCATCCGTAATCGGGATGCGCATCGCGTCGCGGAACTGTTTGAGGTTATCGAGCGTGAGCTTCTTCATCTGGTGGGTCGCGTTGCGTCCCTCGAACGACGGACCGAGGCCGTATCCCTTCACCGTCTTGGTGAGGATCACGGTGGGCTGGCCCTTGTGCTCGGATGCCGCCTTGAAGGCCGCGTACACCTTGCGATAGTCGTGACCGCCGCGCTTGAGCCCCCAGACCTGGTCGTCCGTGTAGCCCTTGACCATCTCGAGAGTGCGGGGATCGCGTCCGAAGAAGTTCTCCCGCACATAGGCGCCGCTCTCGGCCTTGTAGGTCTGGTAGTCGCCATCGGGAGTGCGATTCATCAGGTCGCGCAGTGCGCCCTCAGAGTCACGCGCGAGCAGTTCATCCCACTCGCGCCCCCAGATCACCTTGATGACATTCCATCCGGCACCGCGGAAGAAGCTCTCCAGTTCCTGGATGATCTTGCCGTTGCCGCGCACGGGACCGTCGAGGCGCTGCAGGTTGCAATTGATCACGAAGTTGAGGTTGTCGAGGCCGTCGTTAGCGGCCAGCTGGAGCGCGCCGCGGCTCTCCACCTCATCCATCTCGCCGTCGCCGAGGAATGCCCATACTTGGCTGTCGGAGGCATCCTTGATGCCGCGGTTGGTGAGGTATTTGTTCGACTGGGCCTGGTAGATCGCATTGATCGGCCCCAGACCCATCGACACCGTGGGGAACTGCCAGAAGTCCGGCATGAGACGCGGATGCGGGTAGGACGAGAGTCCGCCGCCCTGGTGGGACTTTTCCTGGCGAAACCCGTCGAGCTGGTCGGTCGACAAGCGACCCTCGAGGAATGCGCGGGCATACATGCCGGGGGAGGCGTGGCCCTGATAGAAGATCTGGTCACCGCCGCCGACATGGTCTTGGCCGCGGAAGAAGTGATTGCTACCGACCTCGTAGAGGGTCGCGGATCCGGCGTAGGTGGAGATGTGCCCGCCGACGGAGATGCCGGGGCGCTGCGCGCGGTGCACCATGATGGCAGCATTCCAGCGCAGCCAGGCACGATACCGCCGCTCGAGTTCTTCGTCTCCAGGAAATTCGGGCTCGTTCTCGGGGGCGATCGTGTTGAGATAGTCGGTGGTCGGAACCATCGGCACTCCGAGGTGGAGCTCCTTCGACCTCTTCAGCAGGCTGAGGATGATCTCCCGTCCACGTTCGTGGCCCTGCGCTGCCACCAGCGCGTCGAGGGACTCCTGCCATTCCGCAGTTTCCTCAGGGTCCTGGTCGGTGTGATTCACCGAGTAGGGGTCCTGGTCGTTTACCGTCAACGTCGACCTCGCATCTTTTCCGTGGACAATCCGTACCCCCCCTGGTGACGACCGGGTTACGACCGGCGCCGGGATGAAGGGCCTCGTCGAGTCTAGTTCTCGAAGCCGCCGCCTCCCGCGCACGGTGCTCGATTTGGTGACGGGGTAGTTGCTCTGCATCCAGCCGTGGCTCGACATGACGGCCGCGCGTTCTCCTCCAGCGTCACGATCGAACAAGCGCACCGTAGGTGCTGGGACGTGTCAGGCGTATGCTTGCGTTTCGTGTTTACCGGATGTTCACATCTTCCGGAGAATAGGAACTGAACATGGCTCTGGAAAACGACACCCAGGCACCCGATTTCGAACTTCCCAACCAGTTCGGAGAGCACATCAGGCTCAGCGACTTTCGCCATAAGAAGCCGGTTGCACTCGTATTCTTCCCACTCGCCTTCTCCAGCACGTGCACCAGCGAGCTCTGCGAACTTCGAGACAACCTCGCGCTCTTCAGCGATAAGAGCATCGAACTGCTCGCCGTCTCAGTGGATTCCAAGGCCACGCTTCGCGCCTTCGCCGAAGCGGACGGCTATGACTTCAACCTTCTCGCCGACTTCTGGCCTCATGGGGCAGTCGCCAAAGAGTACGGCGTCTTCCTGCCCGAGAAGGGATTCGCCAACCGCGCCAGCTTCCTCATCGACGCCAATGGCATCATCCGCGCCAGCTTCGTCACGGCCCCCGGCCAGGCGCGTTCGATCGCGGCCTATCGCGAAGCGCTTGTGGAGCTCTCTCCGCTCACCGTCTAGAGTTCGGTCGCCTCTTTCGAGTGGAGTCGCCGCAGAATATCCTGGGATTCGGCGATCATCTCGAGCTGCCGGTTGATGATCTCAGCACAGCGTCGATGTCATCCTTCGCCGCGAGATTGGTGCCATAGTCGTGCTGTGACGGGGCCGCGGCTATCGCATCCTGGCGCTTCGCCGCGATGAGAAAAATCGCCCCTGCAACCCGGCCAGCACGCTGAGAAACGCGTTGAGCAGGATGAACGGGTACGGGTCCCATGCCCTCATCGCCGTGTTCAGGATGGCCCACACCACCATGAACCCCAGGAAGCCCCCCACGAACCTCCAGCTGCCCCTACCGTTCCGCATGATGTCGGCTGCCCGTTCGCCTCGGGCGAGGTTCGCGCGATGGTCTTCATGCCAGTTGCGGATGGGGTTCGGGTGCTTCGGGTGCTTCGGGTGCTTGAATGCGGTGCGGGGTGTCGTCATGGTGTGAGTGTCAGCGGGCCGCGACGCGCGAGCGGGGCGAATGCCTGTATCATTTAGGCTCGTCGCAGCCGCCCTCGCGGGCGCGCGCTGCGGGCCTTTAGCTCAGTTGGTAGAGCGCCACGTTTACACCGTGGATGTCATCGGTTCGAGCCCGGTAGGGCCCACCACATAAAGCGCAGGTCGGAGGATATCTGGTCAGGCCTTCGGGACTGGCAA
>Ga0209511_1000983_pt1 | contig 26303 bp, 27 predicted proteins | sample SSSSmetaG_FD_184141 | JGI IMG/M metagenome (GOLD analysis project Ga0209511, IMG submission 184141) | Glacier valley bacterial and archeal communities from Borup Fiord, Nunavut, Canada, to study Microbial Dark Matter (Phase II) - ​SSSS... | ecosystem: Environmental > Aquatic > Freshwater > Ice >... | reverse complement strand
AAGACGGTAATTACCGGTTATTGAAATTAACTGCTTATTGGTATTACGTAGTGACACTTCACCTTGCCATCCGGCACTGTGACTTCTTGCAATTAGCCTTCCTGTAAGTAGTCTGATTGAAATTAGGCTATTTGCAGGAAATAGAATTGGTTCAATAAGGTCGGTAAGTCTGTTGTGACCAATAAAGGCGGCAATCACCATAAAAGGAATAAATAAAAACTTAGACATGATCAAAAAAGATTAGTTCAACCGACGCATAATCATAGCTAGCTCAGTACATGCTACAATACCAGCTGTTTCAGTTCGAAGCCTTGAAACACCTAAACTTAAGGGTTTAAACCCAGCATTTAATGCTTCCTCGATTTCAGATTCAGAAAAATCACCCTCAGGCCCAATTAAAATCCGGATGTTTCGAACTTCGGGTGTTAAGGCAAGAACTTCAGACAAATTATTTTTCTCGCTTTTTATACAATGGGCAATAGCTGAGAGCCCAGAAAAGGGTTGTTTAATAAGAACTTTAAACTGCACAATCGGATGCAAGACTGGTAACCAGACATTCAGGCTCTGTTTCATTGCAGCTACAAGTATTTTCTGTAACCGTTCATTATTAAGATCTCTTCTTTCAGTTCGGTGGCAAACCAACGGCGTTATCTCATCTATACCAATTTCACAGGCCTTTTCAAGTAGCCATTCAAATCGTTCACTGTTTTTGGTTGGTGATATAACTAGATTAAGCCTGTAAGAACTACGGCTTTCAGTAAAGTGTTTATCCTGTATTTCAAGAAGAGTACCTTTCTTGGATGATTCAATAATACTACAGGTGTATATCGAACCCTTTCCGTCTGCAAGTTCAAGCAGGTCACCTGGATTTAAGCGAAGAACTTTAACTGCATGGCGGCTTTCTTCTGGATCGAGAAGATAAGTTCCAGAATTATCAATTCCAGGAGCAAAAAACCGCGATAAATCAGGATTCTTCACGTTCATTTAAGGCAGCTGGAAGGCGTTCAAGACGTACAAGTTCAACCATTCGTTCAGATTTCTTCAGCACAGTAAACTTATACCCCCAGTAATTCATGAAGTCACCAACTTCAGGAATGCTGCCAAACATAAAGTTTAAAAGACCAGCAACACTATCATAGCTCTCATCATCGGGGAGTTCAATGGGCAAAAATTCATTCGCATCATTAATAGTTGCTTTGCCTTCTACCAGAAACTCTAAATCACTTACCCTTTCAACAATGGGTTTTTCTTCATCGTACTCATCCTGAATTTCGCCAACAAGTTCTTCAACGATATCTTCAAGAGTTACCATGCCTGCTGTGCCCCCGAATTCATCCAGAACAATGGCAATCTGTAGCCTTTTTAACTGCAATTCATTCAAAAGATCATGAATTTTTTTTGACTCTGGAATAAAATACGGTGCTCTGATAATTTCTTTCAAGACAAGTTCACGCTTATCAGCAAGAATCGGAAGAATATCTTTGGCATGCACAACACCAATAATATTATCAATTGACTCTTCATACACCGGAATTCTTGAGTATCCTTCACTAATCACGGTACTTAGTAATTCTTTTTCAGGAGTCTTTACATCGATGGCTGCAATCTGTGTACGAGGAACCATAATGTTTTTAACGATCCGGTCTTTAAAATCAAATACATTCTGAATAAGCTCATGTTCTGAAGAATCAAGGGCCCCACTGGCCTTTCCCTGCTCAAGTATGAGCTGTAATTCTTCAGAGCTATGTATATCATAGCCAGAAACAGGCTTTATATTAAAAATACTGAGTATCGAATTAGCCAGACCATTTAATATCCAGATTAACGGCCTGAAAACCAGGTAGAAAACATGCAGTGGGACACTGATAGAAATACTGGTACTGGCTGGATTTTGAATCGCTATAGATTTAGGAGCCAGTTCTCCAAAAATAATATGTAGTGCAGTTATAAAAATAAAGGCCAGGGGAAAGGCAAAACCCATGGCAACCACTTCGGTAAGTTTAAAACCAAGCATAGCAAACAGACTTATAAAACCTGCTGAAAAAACCTTCTCTCCAAAATAACCCAGCAATAATGAAGCTATGGTAATCCCTAACTGGGTTGCAGCCAGGTAATTATCAAGGTTTCGGGTTATTTTTTTGGCCAGTGCGGCAGATTTACTACCAAGCCTTACCTTGAGATCGATTTGTGAAGAACGCACCTTCACAATTGAAAATTCTGCAGCAACAAAAAATCCGTTTAATAAAACGAGAAAAATGGTCAATACTATATTGAGAATCATACCTGAAATGCTTGGCAATTAAGGTACTGCAGAATGGAAATGCCTGGTTCCACTCAGTGTCTAAACGTTGAATTGTAAAGTTCTATACTTTCTCCTATAATTCGGTATGCTTCTTCCCTGCCAAGAAATTGTTCTACTACGACAGTACCATTTTGAAGTTTTTTATAGTCCTTAAAGAAACGAATAATTTCCATCTCTGTATGTGGAGGAAGATCGCTGATGTCATTGATATAATTAACAGACATATCATTTGCTGCAACAGCAATTATCTTATCATCCTGCTCATCATTGTCAACCATATGCATTACACCTATTACTTTGGCATCTACAAGACACATTGGCACCAGCTCAAGGGAGCAAAGAACGAGGATATCAAGCGGATCTTTATCATCACAATAGGTTTGAGGGATAAAGCCATAATTAGCAGGATACATTACTGATGAAAATAGCACACGGTCAAGTTTTAACATACCGCTTTCTTTATCTACTTCATATTTTGCTTTCGAGCCTTTTGGGATTTCAATTATTGCAGTAACAGAATGGGGAATATCAGTTCCAGGGGATACTTTATGCCACGGGTCAGCAGCCATATATTTTAGATTAAATTAATGTTCATTATGTTTAAGCTTAACTTTTCTGGCCTTGTTTTTAAAATATGTTAAGGCAATCGGGATAAGGCTCAAAATTATTAAAAAAACAACGACATATTCAAGATGATCACCAAGCGCAGGATAGGTTTTACCCAAAAAATAGCCGGCTAGGGTAAGTGTACTTATCCAGAAAAAGCCTCCAACAACATTATAAAGGGCAAATTTTTTAAATTCAAGCTTAACAATGCCAGCAAAAATAGGAACGAATGTGCGGATAATGGGAAGAAACCTTCCTAGTATAATAGCCATACCTCCCCTTTTATGGTAGAAGTCAGAAGCCAGATATATGTATTTCTTTTTAAAGAACCAGGAATCTTTACGGGTAAGTAATACATCTCCTGTTTTCAGTCCAAAATAATATCCTACAAAATTCCCAAGAACTGCACTCGCCAGTAAACTTGGAATTAATATCAGTATTGGAACTTTAAAAAGGTGGTCTGCATTTATTGAGGTTGACTCTTCAGAAGTTGCAGTTAGCAAACCGGCGATAAATAAGAGGGAATCTCCCGGCAAAAAGAAACCAAAAAAAAGGCCGGTTTCAGCAAAAATGACAAATAACAGTAAAGTTAAACCCCCGTACTCAATGATACTTTTCGGGTGAAAAAGCTGTTGTATTAGTTCCCAGAGATGATGCATGCCTTCGATAAAGCTACGTTAATTTAAGAAGTTCGCAAAAAGAGATGGGCAAACGCCTAATAATATTGTTAGCAGAGCCGAAACACCAAGTACAAGTGTAAAGGGGATATTGACCTGAACTTTGGCCGTTTCAGCAACCGGCTCACTGAAATACATAGCAATAATAACTTTAAAGTAATAATAAATTCCAATTATTGCGTTAAGAACGCCAATAAGCACAATCCAAACCTGATGATGCTCTATGGCAGCACTAAACATATAGAACTTACCAAAAAACCCTGCAGTTAGTGGAATTCCTGCTAGAGAGCACATTGATATCGTTAATACAAGGGCTAGAAGAGGGTTTTTCAGAGCAAGACCATTAAAAGAATCAAGATTATCTGATCCTGTTTCCTTACTTACAGCCAGTAGTACAGCAAAGGCCGAAATGGTAGCCAAACAATAAGCCAATGAATAAATAAGAATTGCATTCTGGGGTAGGGTTATTGAAACAGCTGACATCCTGCCTGCAACAAGAATTGCTATCAGCATATATCCGGCATGTGAAATACTTGAATAGGCTAACAGGCGCTTAAAGCTTTTCTGAACCAGTGCCGCAATATTGCCAATAAAAAGCGATAATACTGACAGTGCCCAGATACTCGAAGCCCAAAAAATGTTCATAGACCCAAATGCGGTGTTAAAGAGCAGGAAGAAGGCTGCAAAACCAGCAACCTTAATGACAGTAGACATATAAATAGTAATCAGCGTTGGAGAGCCATCGTAAACATCAGGGGTCCAGAAATGAAAGGGGGCAACTGAAACTTTAAAACATAAGGCAACCAGTACGAGTAAAATACCTGTATTAAGAAAAAGAATATTGGCATGACCAGCATTGATAACCATAAAGATTTTCACAATAGAAAAACTTCCTGTAGCACCATAAATAAAGGCAATACCCAATAAAAGAAACGCAGTAAAAAAAGCACCCATTAAAAAATACTTTATAGATGCTTCATTCGAACGGGAATCTTTTTTAGAAATACCGGCAAGAATATAGGCGTTGACCGATAAGATTTCTATTCCTATAAAAAGCATACTCAGATTTGAATAAGATGCCATGATTATACCTCCCGTAAGAGAGAATAAAATCAATGTATAGTATTCAGCTACATGCTCACTGAACTGCTCGAAATAGCCTTTAGATAATAATAAAATCAGCAGGGTGCTGATAATCATAAGGCCAGAAAATGCCAGTGAAAAATGATCATCATGCATCATTTCACCATAATACTGCCGTGGCTCCTTGGTCCATGACCATATAACCAGCCCAAATGCCAGTAACAAACCTACAGCAGATACAGGCAGAAGTGCTTTTTTCCCAGACTTATCCAAGCCGAGAAAAAGTACGGTAATTGCAAGGCAGAAAATTAATATGAGTGAGTACATGCTTTAAAAATAATTGATCAAAAATTGCTAGCCGAAACATGACCCATCTGTAAAATGATGTTTTGAATGGCAGGTTCAGTAAGTGATAATAGAGGCTGGGGATAAATCCCTGTAATTAAAATAAGTATAGTCAGGGTAACGAGGATAAACCTGTCTATGCCTGCAACATCGGTAAAAGATTCAGTCAGGCTGTTAGTCGGACCAAGCATAACTTTCTGGTACATTCTGAACATATAAACTGCACCCAGAATGATAGTAAATCCGGCTATACCAGCAAGCATAGGACTAAACCAAAAAAGGCCGTTTAACATGAGAAACTCACCAACGAATCCATTTGTTAATGGCAATGCAATTGTGCCAAGCATGATGATACCAAAACAGACAGCCAGTACCGGAGCCTTGGCTGCAATACCACCCAGGCTTATCGATTCTCTTGTGCCGGTTTGTTGCTGTATAATTGAAATGACAAAGAAAAGCCCGACGACATTTATTCCATGGCTAAGCATTTGCACCATCGATCCCTGAAGAGAGAAAATATTAGCTGCAAATAATGCGGCGGCTATAAGCCCGATATGGGCAATCGATGAATAGGCAATAAGTCTTTTAAGATCAGTCTGGGTGAAGGCAATGACTGAAGCATAAATGATTCCTATTACCGAAAGTACTATCAGGTAATTGCTGTAAAATGATACAGCCATTGGCATGATGGGTAATATCCAACGGATAACACCATAAATACCCATTTTTAGCATGATTCCCGCCAGTAGCATTGTACCCTGGGCAGGCGCCTGGGTATAGGTATCTGGCTGCCATGTATGAAACGGAAAAATGGGCATTTTTATGGCGAATGCCATAAAAAAGGCGAGAAATACATAGCGCTGGGTTGCAGCATCCAGGGCCAGGCTATAAAATGCCGTAATATCAAAGCTTCTGGTAGGTGTTAAAAAATACAGGTAAATGATGCCAGCAAGCATAAACAGGCTGCCAAGTATAGTGTAGATGAAAAATTTGATCGTTACTTTAACGCGGTTCTGTCCACCCCAAAGTGCACAGATAAAATAAATAGGAACAAGAGCAATTTCCCAGAAAATATAAAAAAGAAAAGCATCCATTGAAATGAAAACCCCGATAAGACCGGTTTGCATAAATAAAACCAGGAAATAAAAAATATTCTCCCGTGAATACCGATGATTAAAGGTTGTAAGAATAATTATTGGGATCAGTAAATTAGTAAGTATAACCAGTAATAAACTGATACCATCGATGCCAAGGTGAAACTGTATACCCAGACTTGCTACCCATGGTATGTTTAATTCAAATGCTTTTGCAGCACCTCCGGGAAAAACAAACCAGCTGTAAAGAGCAACTGCAAGTGAAAGCAACGATGTACCAAGGGCAATATACCTGCATGAGCCATTTTTTAAAGACAATGCAATCAGCGATCCTGCGAGTGGAAGAAAAAGAAGTAGGAGTGAGATCATTGATTAACGAATAGAAACCGGATGATTAAAAAATGCATTCAGAACAAGTAATGCGATTATACCTGCAACCATAAGCAGCAAATAATTTGCTGTTTTTCCATTTTGAACTCGCTGCAATCTAGAAGATAGCCAGCCAGTACTACTGCCCAGGCCATTAACAGCCCCATCAATTATCTCTTTATCTACTCTTTGATAAAAGAAACCCGAGAGAAAGTTCAGTGGGCGTGTAATGGTCTGATTATAAAGCTCATCGATATAAAACTTATTATAAGAGAGTTTTACAGCAAATGTTGGGTGATCAAAATCTGAAGCAGAGCTGATACCCTTGCCATATTTTAAATAAGCAAAAACCAGGGCAAGCAATGCACCAATAGAAGAACAGCCCATTAGCACCCATTCAGTAGTGAGGTTCAGGTTTTCTACTGGTCTGAGTAAAATACTTTCTTTAAAAACAGGGCCTAAAAATGATTCAAGCCAGTTTGCATTTGACATAATTGACCCTGGTACTCCTATAAAACCTGCGGTTACAGATAATATGGCAAGCACGACCAAGGGTATGGTCATCGCAAGAGGAGATTCATGCAAATGATGTTCTTGCTCGTGATTGCCCCTGAAATTTCCGTTAAATGTTATGAACATCATTCTAAAAATATAAAAGGCAGTAAGTAATGCCCCCAGTAAACCCAGACCCCATAAAACAGGATTTAATTGCCAGGCTGCTGCAAGAATAGCATCTTTCGAAAAGAACCCTGAAAAAGGAGGAATCCCAGCAATGGCTATACTACCCATTAGCATGGTAAACCAGGTAATAGGAAGCTTCTTTTTAAGCCCACCCATGTATAACATATTCTGCTCTCCACCCATTGCATGAATTACACTGCCGGCACCCAAAAATAACAAGGCTTTAAAGAAGGCATGGGTGATAACGTGAAAAAATGAAGCCCCAAATGCGCCTGCGCCCAAACCTAAAAACATAAATCCAAGCTGGCTAACCGTTGAATAGGCCAACACTTTTTTAATATCAGTTTGAGTAATGGCTATTGCCGCTGCCAGAAGAGCCGTAGCAAGGCCAATAATGGCAATGACTGGTAAAGCATTCTGAGCCATAACATAGAGCAGATTTGATCTTGCAATCATATAAACTCCAGCTGTAACCATTGTTGCAGCATGTATAAGTGCAGAAACAGGGGTAGGGCCTGCCATAGCGTCGGGTAACCAGGTATACAATGGAATCTGAGCACTTTTACCTGCGGCCCCAACAAAGAGTAGCAGGCAGATAATTGTGAGCGTTTCAGTTGAATGGGTTACGGTTGTTGAATGAAGACCATCAATAACTGCAGTATATTCAAAACTTCCAAATTCTTTGAACAGCAATAAGCTACCTAGTAAAAAGCCAAGATCTCCAATTCTGTTCATGACAAAGGCTTTTCTTGCCGCATCATTATAAGAAGAAACCTTAAACCAGAACCCGATAAGTAAATATGAACTCAGGCCTACACCTTCCCAGCCAATAAACATGCCCAGGTAGCTGGATGCAAGTACCAGGATCAGCATGAAAAAAACAAAAAGGTTTAGATAGGCAAAATATCGTTGAAATCCTTCATCTTCTTTCATATAAGAGGTTGAATACCAGTGGATCAAAAAACCTACACCGCAAATGATGAGTAGCATCAGTGCAGAAAGCGCATCATATTGAAAGGCTATTGATACATCAAGTACACCAGTATGAAACCAGTGAAGTACGGGCAGAATATGAGTTGAATTTTCCTGAGTAAGTGTAAAAAAAGCAGCCAAACTTATGAGAAAGGAAATTAAAACTGAGCCGCTACCAACGATTGCCGAAATTGATTTAGGGAGTGATTTTCCGGCAAGACCGTTGATTAGAAAACCTATTAAAGGGAAAAGTGGAACCAGCGGAATAAGTTGAATCATGTATTTTAGCCCTTAAGCTTATTTAAAATCTCTATATCGATTGAATTTGTATTTCGGTAAATCATGACAATGATTGCCAGACCAATAGCTACTTCAGCTGCTGCAACAGCCATGATAAAAAAAACGAACACCTGACCTGCCGGATCGTTAAAGTAGACAGAAAAAGAAGTCAGCAATAAATTAACAGCATTTAACATCAGTTCTACTGACATGAAAATGATGATGGCGTTTCTTCTTACCAGCACACCAAGTACACCAATAGCAAAGATACAAAGGCTTAAAAAAATCAGCTGGTTTAAAGGTACCGAGTGAACGGTTTGTACAAGTTCAAATGACATATTAGTTTGTTTCTTTTTTTGCAATAAGTACTGCTCCAACCATTGCTGACAAGAAAAGGATAGAAATAATTTCAAAAGGAAGCGTGAAATCTCTAAACAGTACTTTTCCAAGATTTTTAACCATTCCAAGATCAATCTGCTGTACGATCATCGGGCCAGAACTATCGACTACTTTTAGGGCCGCAATCAATACTACCAGCAGAATACCTGCGGCGATCATGCCTGCCCAGAGCATATACTGCTTTTTGGGTGCATCTGTACCTCTGTTCCAGTTTGAAAACATAACAGTGTAAAGAAACAATACCATGATGGCACCAGCATAGACGATGATATTTACTATGCCTATAAACTGGGCGTTCAAGAGCAGAATATAAATTGCTGTCAACGAAAAGAACGTCAGAATTAAAAACAGGATACTATAAATATGATTTCTTGTTAACACAACTTTCAATGATGAAAAGATGGCAAGAATGGCCAGGAAGTAGAAAAGATATTGAATCATTAATGAAAAAGATAATTCTTTTAGGCTGCAAACATAATAAAATCATCATACAAAAATGCGAACCATTTACGGCCCACCGTGTTTGATTCTTTAATAGAGATCTGGTCGGTGAGGATTTCTACTAATATGACTTATCCTAAAAATTTTAGAAATTCAAACATCCCATCGAAAAAGCTCATTAAGATGATTCTGAATTTTTATCTATTTGAGTACTGGTTCTAATAATCTGTTTTTATCATAAATGAAATCTGCTCTTTCAAAACTGGCAGGAGCAATATTACCATCAAGGTAAATAGCTTCTTTCGGGCAGGCTTCTTCACAAAAACCACAGAATATGCAGCGCAGCATATTGATTTCATAAGAAGAAGCATACTTCTCTTCTTTATAAAGTGCCTCTTCTCCTTTTTTACGTTCAGCCGCAATCATGGTTATCGCTTCAGCCGGACATGATAGCGCACACAGACCGCAGGCTGTACAACGCTCAGCACCATTCTCATCACGCTTCAATGAATGCAGGCCACGAAAGTTCTCAGAAAATTCACGCTTTTCTTCAGGATACTGTATAGTCACGCTTTTTTTGAAAAAATGACTCATGGTTATTGCAAGTCCCTGACCAATGGCAGGCAGGTATGCTTTCTCCCAGAAAGTCATCTGTTTATGCTCAAGTATTTTTTTCTTCTTCGTTAGTGATTCCATTCTTGAAGTATAAATTTAAATTCTATTGTTGCCCTAAGGAAACAAGCATTGCTGTTGAAGCAACTAAAAAAGATGGGTAAACCAGGGTTTAAACTGGATAATCAATGCAGTAATTACAATATTGAACATCGCCAGCGGGATTAAAATTTTCCATCCCAAACGCATAAGCTGATCGTATCTGAATCTTGGAATCGTCCAGCGGATCCACATAAAGAAAAAAATGAAAAACCCTACTTTCAAACCCATTGCCACCAGACCCGCTATTGCCAGACCATTAATAGAAAGGCCAAGACTATCCATAAAGGGGAAGTTATAACCCCCAAAATAAAGTGTTGCCATGATTGCAGAAGAAATAAACATATTGATATACTCTGAAAAAAGGAAAAAGCCAAGTTTTAGACTTGAGTATTCAGTATGATAGCCTCCTACTAGTTCTGTTTCGCATTCTGGCAGATCAAAGGGCGTTCTGTTTGTTTCAGCAAATGCACAGATGATAAAAATCAAAAAGCCAAGCGGCTGTCTGAAAATGTTCCAGTTAAAACCATGTTGCTGTAATGATATTTCTCGCAAGCCGAGCGTACCTGTTGAAAGCAGGAGGGCTATAATTGATAGGCCCATTGCAATTTCATAACTGATATTCTGCGAAGCGGCACGTACTGCACCCATCAGTGAAAACTTGTTATTTGATGCCCAACCACCAATCATTACTCCATAAACGCCCAATGATACAACACCGAAGATATAAAGTACTCCGATATTGATGTCGGCAACCTGTAAGGGCATAAAATGATCTCCAATTTTCAAATCAGAAGACCAGGGTATAACCGCGCTTGTCATGCATGCAGTCAGCATGGCGAGTGATGGGCCGGCGATGAAAAGAAATGAACTGGCCTGAGAAGGAATAATTTCTTCCTTAAAGAACATCTTTACTCCATCGGCAAGGGGTTGTAACAGTCCTTGAAAGCCTGCTCTATTTGGCCCTAAGCGATCTTGAAAAAATGCAGCCAACCTTCTTTCAGCGAGTGTTTCGTACAGAGCGACCGAAAGCGTGACGGCAAAGACACCAACAATCAGAATAAGTTTTTCAATCAGAATTCCGCTTTCCATTCAATAAATTTTCAATTCTATTTTAATTTTTTCTCTTTTATAATTATCTGTTTATTGCTTCTGCTCTTCAGCGGTTGCAGGAAAACCACCAAGGCCTTCAAAATAATCCTGTTTAGAAATTACCGGAACGGTTTTTTCTTCATAGTGATTCTGTGAAATTACAGAATGATCTGAGATTTTTCTAGGTCCTTCAATAACCCAGTCTGCAGTAAGTTTCTGATCAAACCGGCACTTATTACAGATAAATTCTTCAACCTCACCATAAACATCTTTTCTGCCTGTTACCCTTAAAACATCTGCACCCTTATACCAGAGAACGACTTTGCCTTTGCATTTATCGCAATCACGATGTGCATCAACAGGCTTTGTAAACCACACCCGGTTCTTAAACCTGAACGTTTTATCGGTCAGGGCACCTACAGGACAAACATCAATCACATTACCAGAAAAATCATTTTCGACAACATTAGAGATATACGTTGAAATTTCTGATGCGTCACCTCTACCCATGATACCATGTACCCTGTTATCAGTAATCTGATCAGCAGTATAAACACAGCGGAAGCAGAGTATACAGCGATTCATATGCAGCTGTATGTTTTTACCGATATCAATGCGGTCAAAAGTTCTTCTTTCAAATTCATAGCGGGTTGCTTCCCGACCATGTTCATATGATAGGTTCTGCAAATCACATTCTCCGGCCTGATCACATACAGGACAATCAAGTGGGTGGTTGATAAGCAACATTTCAACTATCGCTTTTCGTGCTTCAATGACCTCTGTAGATGTTTGATTTTGAATTACCATACCATCCTGCACGGGAGTGCGGCATGAAGCTACCAGTTTGGGCATCGGACGGGGGTCTTTTTCAGATCCTTTGGTTACCTTAACCAGACAGGTACGGCATTTGCCTCCACTGTCTTGCAATTTGCTATAATAACACATCGCAGGAGGAACCAGATCACCGCCAATAAGGCGGGCGGCATTTAGTATACTTGTACCTTCAGGTACGTCGATATCGTGATTATCAATTGTTACTTTCATCCTAAACTATGCTGTTAGTAATGCTTGGCTTCCTGCCATTCCGAAATTACGAAGCTGACTTTCTTTAGGTGCTTTAACATGCCACTCAAATTCTTCTCTAAAATGTCTGATCGCACTTGCTACAGGCCAGGCAGCAGCATCGCCAAGAGGGCATATTGTATTGCCTTCAATTTTTTTAGCCACATCAACCAGCAGGTCAATATCTGACATTTTACCATGACCATTTTCAAGACGGTGTAAAACCTTTTCCATCCACCCAGTACCTTCACGGCAGGGCGAACACTGACCACATGACTCATGATGATAAAAACGGGTATAGTTCCAGGTATTTCTTACAATACATGAATCTTCATCAAAAGCAATGAACCCCCCGGAACCCAACATACTGCCGGTCTGAAAACCACCATCTGACAATGATTCATAACTCATAAGTCTTGGTTCACCAGCTGCTGTTTTTAAAATCAGCTCTACAGGAAGAATAGGTACAGATGAGCCACCTGCAACGACTGCCTTTAGCTGCTTGCCATTGCGAATACCACCACAATATTGATCAGAATAAATAAATTCTTCAACTGGCAGACCCATTTCAATTTCATATACACCAGGTTTTCTAAGATGGCCTGAGGCCGAAATAAGCTTAGTGCCCGTACTCTTGCCAATGCCTGTTGCCGCATATACGTCACCCCCCATATTGATAATGGGTACAATTGCTGCTATAGTTTCTACATTATTAACAACTGTAGGGCAATTATATAAGCCTGAGATTGCTGGAAAAGGAGGTTTTATTCTTGGATTACCCCTTTTGCCTTCAAGCGACTCGATTAATGCAGTTTCTTCACCACAAATATAGGCTCCTCCTCCAGGATGTATATGAAGTTCAAGATCATAACCTGAACCAAGTATGTTTTTGCCTAAGAGGCCAGCAGCTTTTGCTTCGGCTATCGCACGTTCAAGAATCCTGATTACAGGCATCATCTCACCACGAACATATAAATATGAATCATGTGACCCAAGTGCAAAACTTGAAATAATCATACCCTCTATCAGAAGATGAGGGATATGTGTCATTAGAAATCGGTCTTTGAAAGTTCCCGGCTCGCTTTCATCTGCATTACAGACAAGATAACGTGGTTTACCTTCCGGCTTTGCCAGAAAACTCCATTTCATACCGGTAGGAAATCCTGCTCCCCCGCGCCCTCTTAAACCAGATTTTTTTACTTCTTCGAGCACATTTTCAGGCCCTAAAGATTTTAATGATTTTGCTAATGCTTCGTAACCACCCTTTTTACGGTATACATCCAGGCTTTGAATTCCAGGTACGTTAAGGTGCTCAAGTAATATGCTTTTCCCCATCCTATTTGCTCGCTAGTTTTTCTATTAACAGATCAATTTTCTCTATGTCAAGATGTTCATGATAGGTATAATCAGGCCCGATCTGTAAAACGGGAGCTGAACCGCATGAAGCAAGACATTCAACAGTTTTCAAGGTAAATAAACCATCGGCACTTGTTTCACCCACATGAATGCCTAATTTGGTTTCAATATATGTAATAAGTTCTTCAGCGCCACCCAGACAGCACGGACCGGTACGGCATATTTCCAGTACATGTTTACCAACAGGTTTCAGATGAAACATGGTATAAAAGCTGGCTACTTCGTAGACTTCAATTGGTTTGATATTTAGTAAGGCTGCAACTTCATCCATTACCTGTGAACTTAACCACCCATACTCAGCCTGAGCAAAATGCAAAGCTGGTAATAAAGCTGATTTTTTATGTTCCGAAGGATAGTGTTCAAACAATGAGTTAATTTTCTCATTCAGAGCAACTGAAAACCGAACGTGTTCCTTTATTTCTATTTCCATAACAAATACTTATGCGTCGAGCTCACCTGCTATTACATTCAGACTGCTCATATTAAGAATTGCATCAGAAAGCAACGAGCCTTCACACATACCGGCATATGCCTGGTAATTGATAAAGCTGGGCCTTCTGAAATGCAGGCGATAGGGCATACGGCCACCATCAGTTACAAGATAAAAACCAAGTTCACCATTACCACCTTCAACAGCATGATAGACCTCTGAGGCTGGATTATCAATTTCACCCATGACAATTTTAAAATGGTATATCAATGCTTCCATTTTATTATAAACATCTTCTTTAGGTGGAAGATAGATTTCAGGAACATCTGCGTGAAAAATACCAGTTGGCTCTTTAGCGATTTTTTCCATAGCCTGTTCTATCAGACGCAGGCTTTGCCAGATTTCTTCATTCCGAACGATAAACCTGTCATATACATCACCTGTAGTTCCTACTGGAATTTCAAAATCGAAATCCTCATAAGAACAATATGGGTTCATTGCACGAACATCATAATCAACACCTGTAGCTCTCAAGATCGGGCCACTCCAGCTAAAAGCCAGCGCCTTTTCAGCAGATATGGCACCTACACCCACACAACGATCAATGAAAATTCTGTTTCTATTAAACAGTTTTTCAAACTGACGTAGAATAGGAGGAAAGTTTTTTAGAAATTTGTTTATTTTGGCAAAGGCTATCTCATTGAATTCACGTTCAAAGCCACCAACTCTACCGATATTGGTTGTAAGACGTGAACCACAGATTTCCTCATAGATTTCATAGATATGTTCCCGTTCTTCCATCAGATACAGGAAGCCGGTAAAGGCACCCGTATCAACACCAAGAATACCATTACAGATCAGGTGATCAGAAATACGCGCCAGTTCCATAATAATAACGCGCATGTAATCAACACGTTTAGGTATAGCAACTCCGAGTAGTTTTTCAACGGTCAGATGCCAGCCAATATTATTAATTGGTGAAGAGCAGTAATTCAGCCTGTCTGTAAGTGGGGTAATTTGATAAAAGGGCCGGTGTTCGGCAATTTTCTCAAAAGCCCTGTGTATATACCCAATGGTAGAAACTCCGCTAACAATTCGCTCACCATCTACCTCCAATACATTTTGGAACACACCGTGTGTAGCCGGATGGGTTGGGCCGAGATTAAGGGTGGTAGTTTCTTTCTCTAATGAGTCTACCAATTTTATATGCTGTTCCATACTAATTACCTGCCAAAATATTCGTCTTTTTTATCTTTGCGGTTAGGATCCTCCAGTGGGTGCTCCCTCCGCATCGGGAAGGCAACCATATCGTCAACATTTAAGATTCGTCTCAGATCAGGGTGCCCGGTAAATATTATTCCGTAGAAGTCATATGTTTCACGCTCCATCCAGTTTGCACCGAGAAAAAGATCAGTGATGGTTGGTATTTCAGGCTTGTCAATTGGTAAAAAAACTTTAATTCTAATTCTGAAATTTGTTTTCAGGTTATGCAGATGATAGATAACCCCAAGTTCGAATCCTTTTTTTTCTGGATAATGAATACCACATAGATCAGTCAGAAAACCAAACTCAGTTTCAACATCCTCTTTTAAGACAGCTATTATATCATGAACCTTTAAAGCGCTGCATTCAAATGTTAATAACTCGTAAGGAGCTGTTATTGCTGAAATTTCCTGAGGAAAACGGGTGTTTAAAAGTTCAAGAAGCTTCTCAATACTGTGTTCAGCCATTATAAAATCCCATATTTAGTCATTAATTGCTTGTATTCATCAGAATCGCGTCGTCTGACAGATTCAGTTCTTACAAGATCCTGAATTCGCTCAAACCCATCTATAATTGCTTCTGGGCGGGGTGGACATCCTGGAACGTATACATCAACCGGGATTATTTCATCTATACCCTGTAGAACAGAATACGTATCAAAAATACCTCCACTCGATGCACATGCTCCTACAGCTATTACCCATCTAGGCTCAGCCATCTGAATATAAACCTGGCGCAACACAGGACTCATCTTTTTTGCTATGGTTCCCATAACCATAAGTAAATCTGCCTGACGTGGTGAAAAACTTGGTCTTTCAGACCCAAATCTGGCAAAATCATAATGAGATCCCATGGTTGCCATGAATTCAATACCGCAGCACGAGGTTGCAAAAGGTAAAGGCCATAATGAATAAGACCTTGCAAGTCCAACTACCTTATCAAGACTGGTTGCAAAAAAACCAGCGCCTTCAACTCCGGCTGGTGCAGCTACCAATTTAACTTCTCTATCTTCAGTCATAATTTATACTTAAATCACTTGATGAGTAACAAATAAGATCACCATTAGTGTACATTTTTGAAAATAATCTGGTATAAAGATTATTTATTGCCCGGTAACAACTGCTTAATAAAAATTATTCCCAGTCAAGAGCACCCTTTTTAATCAAATAAACGAAACCGATAAAAAGTAAACCCATAAAAAGTAACATTTCCCATAAGCCCTGAATACCGAGTTCTTTAAAATTTACGGCCCAAGGATACATGAAAATAACTTCAACATCAAAGAGCACAAATAATATCGCTACCAGGAAATATTTAACTGAAAAAGGCGCCCGGGCATTGCCAACAGACTGTATACCTGATTCAAACGGAACAAGCTTATCAGAAGTTGCTCTTTTCGGACCTAACTGATGAGTTGCCCACATTGACACACCAACAAAACCACCGGCAACAGCCATTTGTGCAAATACCGGCCAATAATCTAAAGGTACGTTCTGGCTAACTGTAGCTAATATCATCGTAAAATATATTTCTTGCTTTAATTTGACTGCAAAAGCTAAGAAGCCAATGCTTGTCTATATTAACTGACAGTTAAGATTGTGCAAAAGTAAAAAAACACTTTCAATTCACAGGGAATGAAAGTGTTTTTTTAATAAAAGTTTAAATATCGAAAACTGATCGTTTATGAGCCTGTCAAGACAAAGAGTTTTTGTCTGAGCAAAGTACGCTGTTTCTGCTTCAGATTATACCTGTTTTACTAGTTCAGATTCAGCTAAGTTTTTTATTTCTGCTTGAGCAAAGCTTCTGCTTTTTCATTGCCCGGATCAAGTGCTTTTAGCTTGGATGCAATTTCTCTGGCTGCAGGTTTTTTATCCTTTTGAAAATCGTAATATAACATATATTCATACGAGGTGATCAGGTATTTTTTATACTTTGGATCAGTAGCAATTTGCTGTTGAAATTTAGGGTTCGAAGTAGAAAGGTCGATGATTTTCTGATAATATGGCTGTGCAGCTCCCGAAACAACATTTTTATCCATAAGCCCATTTAGATATGCTCTATAAACATAGGCAGGAATATACGTCGAATCTTTTTTATTAACCTTAGCAAGGTACTTGTCGGCACGGTGTAATATGCTGGTATCAGGATGGTCTGCTGAAGCCTGGCTAAAGTAGCTGTAAATACCTGCATAGGTATAGTTACTTAAAGAACTGTCTCCATGACTGATCATTTTATCATACAGACTTGAAACGGCTTTGTAATTTTTCTTATTCAAATAAGCCTTTGCCAGTGCATCATATAGATCCTGGGAATGAGATGAATCTTGTGAAATAGCTTTTTCAAAAGTTTGAATAGCCAATGAATCATTGCCATTAGCTGCCTGAAGTTTACCCAGGTAGGCATAATCGATTGGCAAAGGCTTAACAGACTTTTGCTGAAATAACTGATTGATCTGAGTCAGACCTTCAGCCAGCTTCTGTTTGTCTTTAGACTTAATTCCAATTTCATAATCGGCAATTGCATCAAGACGGTAGAGATATGGGAACTTGGTAAAATCCTTAACTTTAGATTTAAGGTCTGTAAGCTCTTTATTGGCCTTATCATAATTGTCGGCCAGGTATAAGAACTGTATATAACGGATTCTTGAATTTATAGAACGGTCAGTAAGACTGAGGTATTTTTCATATGAAGTTACAGCATCAGCAAACTTATTGGCTGAACGGTAAGTTTCAGCCTGCTCGCGGTAAAGGGGTCCATAATTTGGGTCTTTCGCAAGTCCTTCAGTTACATTTCTCAATGAAACACTGGCGTTTCTTGCCTGTAGATATAGTTTTGCCAAATAGGCATAAGGTTCTGCCGAAACAGGGTTTGTAGTTTCTGCAAGCTGGTAGTTTTTTGCTGCCTCACCGCCGTTTACAATACTTAAATGTGCATCACCGAGAGCAAGGTAAACCTGCTCATTTTTAGTTTTCATGGTAGATGCTTTAGTTAATACCTGAATGGCTGATTTTGCCTTTTGATCAGCGGTACCAGGTATTAGCAGAAATGCTTTACCGAGTTCTACAGCCAGCTGATAATCTGAACCAGCCTGAGGAATTATTTTGTCGAGCTCAACTTTAGCAACGGCACCATTACCATCAGCACCCGCCAGTAGGGCCGTTCCAATTTTACCATACGGAGAAGAGCTGGCTTTTGTAAAAGCAATACGGGCAGAATCAATTGAACCTTGTTTGTAATAAACATCTCCTAGAAAATAAGCAGCTTCGGGAGTATTTAGTTTATTAAGAATTGTTTTAGCTTTATCATACTGTTCGTATTGTATTGCTTTAAGCGCGTCTCCGAGTGTTTGAGCCTGAGCCGAGAAACCTGTGGCCAGTAGACCTAAACCAAGTGCTAAACTATTTATTCTACTTTTTTTCATAATCGAAATTAACGTGTTGAAATGGATTAAATTTATAGGCATACGAATAAAGGCATCGTTCAATTTATTTAAATTGAACGATTCTCACTATTCCCTGTGCAGGAACAATGCCAGATTTTAAAATAATGCGCTGGCCTTTGTCACTATTAATAAAATAGGCGAATCCTGTACCCAGACCTGGATGTGTCTCAACACTGATAACATACATATCCCGGGTCATCGGATAAAAACCCTGAGCAATATATGCCTGGTACGGCTTATAATATTCACCGGCGCCTTTTTCTTTCAAGTCAGGTGCAAGTGAAACAACCCTAATATTAGCCAGAAATGAATTTGTCACTGAATCAGCTTTTTCAGAGATCCAGTTAACCCCAATTACGCCTATCGCATTTTTATGTGTTTTAACATAGGCGATAACTTCTGTATTCTTTTTTAGGGAATAAATATTTTTACCCGTCAGGGCTTTGGTTCCTGCTATTTCCTGAATGTAGCGGCCAGTAGAAGACCGATTATTATCTAGTACTACCTGAATATCTTCATGAATAGAGCCTTTTTTATGTTGTTGCCAGGTAGAAATTTCAGAAGTGAACACTTTACGCAAATCAGACATGGTAAAAGTTGAATCAGTATTAGCAGCATTTACAATCAGTGCCACAGCATCACGGGCAATCATATTTTGATGTATTTCTATTTTCTTGTTTTTAAATCTGGCAGATTCAGGTACAGTGAGTTTTCTGGTTGTAAAGACAACCTTGACTGAATCAGTATTGAGTTCTTTTAGCACATCTGATTCAGGTAAATATAATGGGTTAATATGGCCGTCTGGAACTTCATATTTAAACATCTCTAGTTCACGTATGATGATAGGTTCAAACGTATTATCAACGGCTATCGTAATTGAGCCACTTGTTGTAGTATCAAGGGGTTTTCCTGCGGGCTTGTTGTTACAGGCTATGATAGAAATTAGCAGGGAAGAAAGTCCTAGTAATTTTGCTGTTAAACTAATTTTACGCATAGCCCGGTAATTCATCATGATTCGTGTTTATTCTTGAGAAAAACCTGATAGATCCTAAAAAATGAATAAGCGATAAAAAGGCCCCCTATAATGTTTCTTTGAAGAGGGGGGCCTTCAGGTAATATATACGGTGATTTAATAATAAGAATGCCAGCAACTAGAACAGCAACTGGAAGTGCCAGGCTCAAAATGAGAAAAAACCGCCTTACGGGCGATTTTTTCTCATTACCAGCAGAATTAAATTGCTTTTTCGAATCTATCATTTATTCATTGCCTTCTAAGCGGAATGTAACAGGGACACTAAAGGAAACACGAACTGCATTTCCGTTCTGTCTTCCTGGTGTAAACCTCTTTAAGCGTTTGATTGCTGCAACTGCTGCTTCAGCCAGACCGCCTCCAAGTTCCTGCCCACGCAGTACCTTTATGGCTGTAACCGAACCATCTTTCTCAACAACAAAATTTACTGTTACCCGGCCCTGAATATTATTTTCCTTGGCCAATGGAGGATAGTGATTTTGAAGATACTTGTTCAGGTCATTAAGGATATTTTCATCACCACCAGGATACTGAGGTGGGTTCTCTACAGATACAAAGATCTTATTCGGATCTTCACCCGCTGCGGCCGATGGTTTGTCATCAGGGATATCAGTCGGTGCATCAACTGTTCCCTTAACATCTGCCTTACCCATATCAACCTTCTTAGTTTCTTCAACAGGTGGTGGTATTTCCTCCTTCTTTACGTTCTTCTCTACAACAGGAGGCGTAAATTTAATCTGCTGCTTCACCGGTGGGGGCGGTTTAACCGGGGGAGGAGGTGGTGGTGGTGGTTTTGTCTGATCAACCGGAGGCGGAGCCTTCAATTCATTCACCTCGGTAATTAATTTTGTATCCTGCTTAAAGTGAAGGTTATTGAATAAAACCGGCGCTCCAAGAGCTATAACCAGACCTACAACAGCGATTATTCCACTCAGCACTGCTGTTTTAGAATACTGCTTGCGAAGCTTATAAGCTCCGTAGGCCTGATTACGACCCTGAAAGACCTGGTCAACCCATTCATCTTCCTGTAAGTCTATTTTGAATAAGTTTGCCATATTTTTATTTAACTAATGCTGCAGCCATCTGAGTTTCTTGTGGAATCATGTCAACGATAGCATAACTTCTGATATTTGTTATGCTCATCTCATCGAGTACATCAACCAGATTTTTGTACCGTGCATTATCATCAGTTTTAATCAGGACAAACAAGGCCTGCGTTTTAAACTCATCAAAAATACGGTTCTGGTCTGCTTTGTAAGCTTCCATAGTGATAGCTCCTCTTTCAGCTTGTTTTTTGTAATATATGATAGAATCTGCCTTCGGATTGCGCTTATGGTTTTCTTCATTCAGCAGTTTGCGTAACTGATCGGGGCCATAGCCAATAATCTGAGGTTTAACTGGTCCTGTCTGAGGATCATTCATTAAACCCGCATAGTAGACAATTTTATCGTTTTTAGTCAAAAGCAATGTTAAAGCCTGAGCTGCGTTAAGTTTGTTTTTATCCTTATCGAGCAGGTGTTCGTCTTTTGGCTTCTGAATCTCCATGGTTTTGGGCTTACTCATTGAAGTAGTAAGCATGAAGAAGGTAATCAGCAAAAATCCAAGATCAACCATCGGTGTAAAGTCAATCTTATTAGATGACTTCTTCCTTGGTTTTTTCCCGCCTTTTTTATGACTGCCACCGCCACTGGTATCTATATCTGACATATCTGATCTTATTAAATTATTGCTGTGGCCCTGATACCATCCCAGTAATCAGGTTAAAACGGTTTGCATCCTGATCTTGTAATACCCTGATGATTTTATTGAAAACCGGTATTTTTGCACTACGATCACCCTTAATTGCAATTACAGCTTTAGGGTTGGCAAGCCTACCCTCACGTACCCAGTCGTAGAAATCACGGGTTTTAGCGGCAACACCCGTATCAACAGGTATGCCTGTCACAGTTTTTACAACCAGTTCTTTCTGCTGATCTGGAGTCTTATCCAAAAACTCTTTTAACTGTGTAATTGGAACACCAAACTGATCAAGACCTTCAAAACTTGCATATTCTGCAGCTGTAAAGCTTAATTTATATTTACTTGCAATACCATCAAGGGCTTTCTTTCTGGTTTTCGGGCCATCAAAGCCTAAAAACACGCGACCTTCTTTATCTACAGAGATCTGGATAGTATTATCGGGTATTGCAATTTGAGCCGTTGAAGTTGGGGTATCAATCTGTATAACTTCTGCAGGCTTGAATTTAGTTGCAAGCATAAAGAAGGTCAATAGAAGGAATGCAACGTCAACAAAGGGTGTCATATCTACCCAGGTACTTTTTCGTGCAACTTTCGCCTTCGCCATAATAGTATTTTAAACGTCTGATTAATGAATTTATTTTCTCTAAGAGCCCTATGATCAAGGCACTTGAGAAAAATGACTACTTATTAGAATGACGTGATGCGAATGTTTGAACAATGCTATAACCTGCTTCATCAATTGCGTACGTGATTTTGTCAATACGGGTAGTGAAGATATTATATAAGATAGTGGCAAGTGCTGCATTAGCAATACCAAGAGCTGTATTTACAAGGGCCTCAGAGATACCAGTTGATAAGCCCGCTGCATCTACTGCGCCACCTGCTGCTCCCAGTGAAGAGAAAGCACGAATCATACCAAGTACAGTTCCCAACAAAGCGATCAGCGTAGATACTGAAGTAAGAGTTGCTATAATTACAAGATTTTTTTCAAGCATTGGCATTTCAAGGTTGGTAGACTCTTCTACTTCTTTTTGAATGGTCAGTTGCTTCTGTTCAAGATCCATACTGCTTTCAGTTTCCATTTCTTTGTATTTGAAAAGAGATGATTTAACGATATTTGCAATAGATCCTTGATGTTCATCACATTCTTTGATTGCAGCATCGATATTTCCAAGATTCAGGAAACTTCTGATTTTGCGAACAAATTCTGAAGAAGAATATTTACCCGCCGCGCGGCCAATTGTAATAAAACGTTCAATAGAGAAAGCAATATTAATAAGTACAAGACCAACAAGTACCGGTACAATTGCACCACCTGTATACATAATACCCATCCAGTGAGAAAGGCCGTCTTTCACTGGTGCTCCATGCTCACTATTATCGCCGTTTTGAAAATTTGAAGTGCTGCCAAGAAGATATTTCCAGATAAGGTATCCTGCTACCAGGCATAAAATTACCACTAATGAAGCCATTGCTGAATTCGCCTTAGCCTTCTCTGGTGTAGCACTTGTCTTCTTTAATGGTTGTTGTCCTGCTGCTGTTGCCATGTTAAATTAAATTTGTTTTGTTTTTGAGAGTTTAGTTAAACTGTTATTTCTAATACAGAATATTGCTTGTTATGACAAAAATAGAATTTTTCAATAAATAAAGAACTTTTATAAAATTTTTACCCTAAGCGCAACACAATGACAGCCAATAAATTATGATTCCTAACGAATTTAAAAAGTTTTTTCTTCACAATTTCTTAATACGAGAAACGAACATCAGGAACCTAATCCCGTTTGGTTAGTTGAATTTGAAAAATTAATTTCAACTCATTGAATTTAAGACCTGCTATCCTCCTGCTTTTTTTGCTCTATAGCCTTCTTTCAACAGCAGCTCCAAAATCTTATCCCTGAAATCACCCTGAATAAGAATGAATCTGTCTTTGACCCCACCTCCAACACCACACTTTGATTTTAAAAGTTTCGCAAGAACTTCTAATTCAAGCTGATTTCCCGAATGTCCGCTGACGACCGTCACAAGTTTACCACCTCTTTGTTTTTTATCAAGCTGTACCCGCAAATCATGGTCTTTAGGAACAGTTGCCCTTTCAGGCATTTCAGCAGGGGTTATTTCAAATGAGGGGTTTGTTGAATAAACAATGCCTCCTGCGGTTTTCCGAACCATACTTAATTGCTAATTTCCTTTTCTCAAAACCCGGACATTGTCAATAAAAACAATTTGAATTTACTTTTATGCAGTTATACCATAGCGGCCGCTACCGTATAACCTTCGCCTGGTGAGAGAGACCCCCAGGGTAAATTATTGCTTTTCTTTAAAACGGTAAAACAAGTTTAAACAAAACTTTGGTAAAAGGGAAGCAAATCTGAAAACTCTTTTCGAGTTAGAACTTTTGTTTACATTTACTTGCTCTGTGGATCGATTTGGACTGATTGCAACCACGTTAAAAAATGCTAAACCGTGCATTCAATCAGCCCAGCGCTCTGCAATCTTAATATCCACATAAAAACCGTGTATTTGGTCAATCTGACCACTAATTATAAGCTATGTCATATTTATTCACTTCAGAATCTGTTTCCGAGGGCCATCCCGATAAAATTGCAGATCAAATTTCAGATGCATTGATCGATAACTTTCTTGCCTTTGATCCCAATGCAAAAGTTGCTTGTGAAACACTTGTAACAACCGGACTGGTAATTTTAGCTGGTGAAGTTAAATCAACCACCTACCTCGATGTTCAGCAAATTGCGCGTGAAGTAATTCGTAAAATTGGGTATACTAAAAGTGAGTATATGTTTGAAGCGAATTCATGTGGTATCATGTCAACCATCCATGAACAGTCTGGTGATATAAACCAGGGAGTAGATAGGGGCGGCGAAGAGCAGGGTGCAGGTGATCAGGGAATGATGTTTGGTTATGCAACCAATGAAACAGATAATTATATGCCCCTGGCTTTAGACCTGGCGCATGATCTATTGAAAAAACTGGCTGAACTCAGAAGAGAAAATAAAGAAATCACCTATTTACGACCTGATGCAAAATCACAGGTTACCATTCAATACGGAGATGATAATAAACCTGAACGAGTTGTTGCCATCGTCATTTCAACCCAACATGATGAATTTGGTACAGATGAAATGATGCTGGAAAAAATCAAGTCAGATGTTAAAAATATATTGGTTCCCCGGGTAAAGAAAAAGTTAAAACCAGAATTACAGAAATTATTTGCAGGAGAAATCGAATATCATGTAAACCCTACCGGTAAATTTGTAATTGGAGGGCCCCATGGTGATACTGGCCTGACTGGTCGCAAAATTATTGTTGACACGTATGGTGGTAAAGGTGCTCATGGTGGTGGGGCCTTCTCTGGTAAAGACCCATCAAAAGTTGATAGGTCTGCAGCTTATGCGACCCGCCATATTGCCAAAAACCTTGTCGCTGCCGGTGTATGTGATGAAGTACTGGTGCAAGTGTCCTATGCGATAGGAGTCGCAAAGCCCATGGGAATCTATATCAATACCTACGGCACTTCTAAAGTCAATATGCATGATGGTGAAATAGCAGCAATTGTAGAAAACCTCTTTGATATGCGCCCATATTTCATCGAGCAGCGTCTAAAACTAAGAAATCCAATTTATACGGAGACTGCATCATATGGTCATATGGGAAGAAATCCTGAGACAGTGACTAAAAGGTTTGTGTCACCAGATGGTCGTGAAGTAAACGTTGAAGTTGAGTTATTTACATGGGAAAAACTCGATCACGTTGAGAAAGTAAAGGCTGCTTTTAAAATTGCGTAAAAAATACCGCTAATTGCAAGCTGACATAAACAATTCTGATTATGCCGGCTTTTATAACTATATCTTATTGCATGGCCGAGAATTATCAAATACATAGGCATTCCGAAAATCATTTAAGCAGTTCGGCCTTTATTCAGGATGTTGTAATCGGAATGGCTGATGGGCTGACTGTACCGTTTGCACTGGCAGCTGGTATCAGCGGTGCCGTTCATACCAATACCCTGGTCATTGCAGCAGGTCTTGCTGAAATTGCTGCTGGATCTATTGCAATGGGACTTGGCGGTTTTCTTGCTGGTCAAACAGAAGCTGAACATTATGAGTCTGAGCTGCGCCGCGAGTATGACGAGATCGAACGGGTACCAGAAATTGAAATGCAGGAAATCAGAGATGTTTTCGCCGGTTATGGTTTAAGTGAGCACTCACAGAATGAAATTGCGCTCGAGTTATCAAAAAACAAAGATAACTGGGCTAATTTCATGATGAAATATGAGCTTGGTCTTGAAAAACCTGCTGAAAATCGGGCAAGAAATAGCGCTCTCACAATTGGTATTTCTTATATTGTAGGAGGAATAGTCCCTCTTTTTCCCTATTTCCTGACAGACAGCCCCGTTACAGGCCTAAGGTATTCTGCCATCGTTACTGTTTGCTGTTTATTTATCTTCGGATATCTTAAAGCTATACTTACCGGACAGCCTCCAATCTGGGGCGCAACCAAAATAACAGCCATAGGTGCACTAGCCGCAAGTGCAGCATTTTTGATCGCCAAAATGATTACCTGATAATTCTGCACTATAAATTATGAAAACCCGTCTGAATCGAACCAGACTGTTTTTTTATTTTTATGCCTTTCAATTCAAATTAAGATGCCTTGTCATTTCAAGGCCTTGTGTTGTTTGCCTGTGCTGAAATGGCGCAGCATAACCTTTAACATCAGACGAGTCAATTCAAATTAAGATGCCTTGTCATTTCAAGGCCTTGTGTTGTTTGCCTGTGCTGAAATGGCGCAGCATAACCTTTAACATCAGACGAGTCAATTCAAATTAAGATGCCTTGTCATTTCAAGGCC
>Ga0209511_1000981_pt1 | contig 26371 bp, 22 predicted proteins | sample SSSSmetaG_FD_184141 | JGI IMG/M metagenome (GOLD analysis project Ga0209511, IMG submission 184141) | Glacier valley bacterial and archeal communities from Borup Fiord, Nunavut, Canada, to study Microbial Dark Matter (Phase II) - ​SSSS... | ecosystem: Environmental > Aquatic > Freshwater > Ice >... | reverse complement strand
CCATCACGGCGGTCGGCGGCGTGCTGCTGCAATATCCGATCTCGTCGGCGTCCGATCAGGTCGACCGCCGGTTCGTCGGCGTCGTGATCGCTCTCAGCGCGATCGCCGCCCTCGCCGTGATGCTCGCCAGGGCGGGGTTCGACGTGACCGTCCTCTACCTGCGCGGAACGATGTGCGAGACGATGACCATCGCGCACTGGGTCGCCGACTATGCGGCCAAGGGCGTGACCATGGTCCCGGTGCCCGACTACGCTGCGCAGGAACGCCTGCGCACCGGGGCCGATCGCTGGCTGCACGCGCCCTACAACATGATGCGCTGGCTGATCGACCACCCGATGGACGTCGTCCACGTCTCCGAATGGCGCGGGTCCGCGTATCTCTGCCTGCTCGCCAAGCGTCAGGGCCTCGCGTTCGCCACGACCCTGTTCCTCGTCAAGACGTCGTCGCCGTGGATGTGGAACCGGTTGTACGGCGCGCGCGCGATCGAGAAGCTCGAGGACCTCGCCAAGGTCCATGCCGAGCGGCGCAGCGTCGAGCTCGCCGACGTGGTCATCGGCGGCAGCCTCCATCTCCTGCGCTGGATGGCAAGCCAGGGCTATGCGCTGCCGCGCGAGCGCACCTTCGTCCAGCCCAACGTCGTGACCTTTGCAAAGCTCGAGCCGCTGATGGCGGGACGGCTCGCGCGCGGGGGCACGCGCGTTCCGATCGACGAGTTCGTGTTCTTCGGGCGGCTCGAGCTGCGCAAGGGCCTGTTCGTCTTCTGCCAGACGATCCGGCGGCTGATCCGCACCGGCGTCGCGCTGCCGCCGCGGATCACGTTCATGGGCAAGCCCGGCGGGCGAATGCCCTCGCACCCCGATCTCGAAGCCGACGACTATCTTCGGCTGATCACCGCCGACTGGCCGACATCGGTGTCGATCCTGACCGGCTACCAGCAGTACGACGCCGTCAAATACCTGCTGAGCGGGCCGCGGCTCGCCGTGATGCCGTCGATCATCGAGAACAGCTCGATGGCGGTCTACGAGGCGGCGATCTGCGGCATCCCGTGCGTCGCGAGCGACGTCGGGGGCAACGCCGAGCTGATCCGTTCCGAAGATCACGGTGAGGTGCTGTGCCAGCCGCACCCCGTCGCGCTCGGCGAGCGGCTCGAGCGGGCGCTGGCGCTCGGCGGCTACGTCCCGCGGCCGAGCTTCGACAATGATGACAATCTCGCGCTGTGGGACCGCTTCCACCGCCAGCTCGGGGGCCCGCTGCGCGAGGCGCTGCTCGCGGCGACCCGACGTGACACGACGGTGTCGGCCGCCGCGACATCGCTTTGCATCTATTCGACCGGATCGGGAGCAGCGCTCGCCGCGACCCTCGCGAGCCTTGCCGACCAGACCTGCCCACCGCACGAGGTATTGATCGCGGTCGACGCCGAGACCGCCGATGCGATCACCGTCGCGCGCACCCTCGCCGCCAGCCACGGAGTCGCCGTGCGCATCGTCGAGGCGTTCGACCTCGACGCCGGGGCCGGCTTCGCGGCGGCGGCGCACGCGGCTTCGGGCGAGTTCGTCCACTTCCTGTGGGAGGGAGCGACGCTGATGCCGGACGCGATGGCGACGCTCCAGCGTGCCGCGCGCGCCAGCGGCGCGGACGTGCTGACCTATCTCCACCGGGTGCGCACGGCGGCCGGCGCGCTCGCTCCCGAGCTCAACGCGATCGTGCTCGGCAGCGTCTCCGACCAGTTCTTCCGGACCGACCTGCCCGAGCTTCCCCTGTTCGTGCGGCGGTCGAGTTTCATGCGGCTCGGCGGCTTCGCGGCCGACTACCGCGTCACTGGCCACGACCATGAGTTCGTCACCCGGGCGATGGTCGCCGGGATCGGCTGCGAGACGGTGCTGCGCGAGCTGGGGACGATCCTTCACCGGCCGGCCGACTGGATGCGCGTCGCGGGATACGACTCCGCCGCCGTTCCGTTCCGCGCGATCCGGCCGCTGCTGAGCGGGTCCCCGCTCGTGGTGCGCGACCTGCTGCTGTATGCGCGCGGCTCGCCGGCGCGCCTCGGTCCCGCGGCCAAGCCGCGAATGGCCGGTGCGCCCGGTGCGCCCGTCATCGTGGCGGCTCCCGCGGTACCGGACGTCCGGACGGTGTCCGCACCGGCGCCCGTCGTCGCAACACCGCCGCCTGTCCGCGCACCGGCACCGGCAGCGTTCGCGATGTCCGACCGCCTGCGCGCGCTGCTTGCCGCGGGCGACGCGGCGCGCGACGGGTCGGTGGTCGGACAATTCCTCGGCCTGCACGAGGGGCGGCTCCACGGCTGGGCGTGCGACCTCGATCCCGGGAAGCCGGCGCTCGACATCGCCGCGACGATCGACGGAACAACCCGCGTCCATCGCGCCAAGCGGCGCTTCTCGGCGTGGGCCGACGTGCCGCCCGAGGCGCTGCGCGCGGGTTTTACCATCGAGTTGACGCCGGAGTCGCGGCTCAGCGCGAACGGCGCCTCGATCGCGCTGACCGTCGCCGACGGTCGCCTGCCGCTCGCCGAGGGCGTCGCCGTGCCCCCAAGTCTCGCGCTCGAACTTAGCGGCGTCAACGGCACCTGCGAGCGCGACGCGGACGGCATGCTGACCGGGTGGGCGTCCTTCAGCGACGGATCCGACCGCGCCGTGACCCTTGCGGCCTATGTCCAGGGACTGTTCCTCGCGCGCTTCCGGGCGGACCAGGCGCACCCGTCGACGGGGCGTGGCGGTTTCCGGTTAGAGGTTCCCGAGGTGCTGCGCGCGACCGGCCGGCTGCAGATCGACGTGGTGGTCGCTGATACCGGCATTGCGCTGCGGCAGTCGCCGGTGCGGGTCGATGGCTTGCGCGTCAGCGTCGGGCGATGGCCATTCGGCTGGGGCGGCGCATGAGACTGCTGGTCACCGGCGGTGCGGGCTTCATCGGCGCCAACCTCGTACCGCGCCTCGTCGCGGCGGGCCACACGGTGCGCGTGCTCGACTCGCAGGTGCTGGGCAAGCGCGCGCACCTCGGCGATTTCGCCGGCGAGTTCGTCGACGGCGACATCCGCGATCGCGCGGCGCTCGCGGCTGCCCTCGACGGCATCGAGGCGGTCGTCCACCTCGCCGCCGACACGCGCGTGATTGAGTCGATCGCCGATCCGGCGCTTAACTTCGACGTCAACGCCGTGGGGTCGTTCCGCCTGCTCGAAGCGATGCGCGCGCGCGGCATCACCCGGCTGATCAATGCGTCGACCGGAGGAGCGATCATCGGCGATGCCGAGCCACCGGTCCACGAGGACATGCCGGCCCGGCCGCTCTCGCCCTACGGTGCGACCAAGCTCGCCGTCGAGGGGCTGTGCAGCGCCTATGCCGCCAGCTACGGCTTCGCGGCGACGTCGCTGCGCTTCTCGAATGTCTACGGGCCGCGCTCCTTTCACAAGGGCAGCGTCGTTGCGGCGTTCATCAAGCAGGTGCTGCGCGACGAGCCGATCGTCGTCTACGGGGACGGCGAGCAGACGCGCGACTTCGTCTTCATCGGCGATCTCTGCGACGGCATCGAGCGCGCGCTCGCGAGCGGGGCTCCCGGAACGTTCCAGCTGGGCTCGGGCGTGCCGACGTCGGTCACCGCGCTGATCGCCGCGCTCGCCGCCGTCGTCGCGCCGCACCCGATCACCGTCACCCACGCACCTGCGCGGGCGGGCGAAACGATGCGGACGTGGTGCGACATCGCGCGGGCGCGGCGGCAGCTCGGCTACGATCCGCGCACCCGTCTCGAAGACGGACTCGCGGCGACGTGGCAATGGTTCAACGACTCGTGGACGTCGCAGGCCGCATCGTCCACGCCGCGCGCCTGACTCGCCGCAGCGGTGGTCGCCGTCTTCCCGCCCTTCCGGAGGGGCGCGGCGACAACGTCTTGTGATCCCTTGGCAAGTTCGCAGCGAGCTCGACGCGGAGCGCAAAACCGTTCTGATGTCGCGTGAATGTCACATTAAGAAGCTAACGAGCAGTCCGAGTGGAAAGCCATTAAGAGACTCTGACGCGTCACTGACGGTACGTGCGTTACCGGCACCGGTGTAAGGTAATCGTAAGTAACGACTTCATGTTCGTGCAGTCGACCAGGTGCTTGCCGGCGTTCGATTGAGTTCCCAGAAAGAACAAGCCGGGGGGGCTTGAGATGCTCTTGTTCATCGACGAGTTGCGGCACGTTCGGGTTGTTCGACAGGGTGACGCCGGGGGCGTGCGCGAGCCGCTGGGGCGAATCCGCAAACAGGATACCGCGATCCCCGACGAGTTGTTGAACAAGCTCACTGCAGCCGAAGCGGTCGAAGTCGAAGCGGCGCTCGCGCGCCTCGTCGCGGGCGAGAAGGCCCAGTTGACGGCCGACATCGCCCGGCTGCCGGCGTCGATGAATGCGATCGTGGATTACTATCGGCACGATGCGACCGAGTTCGAACGAACGTGGATCCGCGGTGCGATCCAGGAGGCCATGCGCCTGATCCGTGGGCATGACCGCGCCGGCTCCGAGCCGGCCGACCTGCTCACACCGACCAATTGACACTCGCACGTCGCGCCAAAGGGTTCTTATATGGACACGATCATCGTTTTGGGCGGCGACGGCTTTTGTGGATGGCCGACCGCCCTCCATCTTTCGGACCTCGGGTACGATGTCGTCATCGTCGACAACCTGTCGCGGCGGAAGATCGACATCGAGCTCGAGGCGGAGTCGCTGACGCCGATCGCGCCGATGGGCGTCCGGCTCGCGGCGTGGCAGGAGGTCAGCGGCAAGACCATCCGGTTCGAAAACATGACGGTCGGCCGCGACTATGATCGCTTGCTCGATCTGTTGAAGCGGGAGAAGCCGCGCGCGGTGGTCCATTTCGCCGAGCAGCGCGCCGCGCCGTACTCGATGAAGACGGCCGGACATCGTCGCTACACCGTCGACAACAATCTCAACGCGACGCACGACATCCTGTCGGCGATCGTCGACTCGGGCCTCGACATCCATCTTGTCCACCTTGGAACGATGGGCGTGTACGGCTACGGCACGGCCGGAATGAAGATTCCCGAGGGGTATCTGCCGATCTCGGTCGACACGCCCGAGGGTCCGAAGACGATCGACATCCTGTATCCCGCCAATCCCGGCAGTGTCTATCACATGACCAAGGCGCAGGACGCCCTGTTCTTCTGGTATTACAACCGCAATTTCAGCGCTCGTATTACCGACCTCCACCAGGGGATCGTATGGGGGACGCAGACCGCGCAGACCTCGCGCGACGAGCGGCTGATCAACCGCTTCGACTATGACGGCGACTACGGAACGGTGCTCAACCGCTTCATCATGCAGGCCGCGATCGGCCACCCGATGACGGTGCACGGGACCGGAGGCCAGACACGCGCCTTCGTCCATATCCGCGACACGGTGCGGTGCATCGAGCTCGCGATTGCCAATCCCCCCGCCGCGGGCGAGCGCGTCGCGATCCTCAACCAGATGACCGAGACGCACCGGCTGCTCGACCTCGCGAAGATGATCGCACAGATGACGGGGCAGCCGTACGAGCACGTCCCCAATCCGCGGCACGAGGCGTCCGAGAACGACCTGCTCGTGTGCAACGACAGTTTCCTGCGGCTCGGATTGACCCCGACCGTTCTCGCGGAGGGGCTGGTCGATGAGGTGACCGACATTGCGGCGCGCTATGCGCACCGCTGCGACCGGTCGAAGATCCCGTGCACGTCGCACTGGCTGCCCGGAACGTCCGCCGCGACTCCGCTCAGCCTCGTTGGCGCCGCTGCAGCCGCCGACGAAGAGGAGGCGAGCAACGTTCGCTTCCTCAGCCGTCCGCGCCCGGACCGCGAGAGCGCCGGCGCGGATGTGCCGAACGTGGCTGCTGTGCTTTGACGTCGTCGGCGGCTAGAGGGTCTCGCGGAGAGCGGCAGTCGGCGCTTCGGCCGGTTCGGGAGTAAAGCAGATGGCGAAGGAGCTTTGGGGATTCGGCAGCGCGACGACGACCGCCGCCGGGGCGTCGCCGACCGGTCACGCCGGCGACGCGCGCGCGGCGAGCGTGCTGCGCGACGCCGGAACGGCACCGCCGCGCGCCGGGCCGGTCGTCGCGCTCGGCGAGCCGAAGGGCACGGCGCGTCTGGGGGCCACGCTGCCCGGCGACCGTTCCGCGTCGCGCGGCCGCTCGCTGCCCGCGGGCGCTCGATCGGTGTCGTTCGGGCGGCGGCTCTGGCTCGGCCTCGCCTTCGTCGCGCCGGTCGTACTCGGCGCGCTCTACCTTTTCTTCGTCGCCCCCGACGAATACATCACCGAATACCGATTCAGCGTGCGCGTCCCGGTAGGCCAGCAGGCTGGCGCTGCGTCGGGGGGCGGATCGCTCTCGGCGTTGTTCGGAGGCAGCCCGACGCCGGGCACCGCCACGCTCGATAACTTCACGGTCGTCGATTATGCGGGCAGCATCCAGGCAGCGCGCGACCTCGACGCCAAGCTCGGCCTGCGGACGATGTTCAACAAACCGTCCGATCCTTTCACCAAGCTCGGCGACAAGGCGAGTGCCGAGCGGCTCGCCCGTTATTGGCACGACATGGTGTTCGCAAGCTACGACGTGACCACCGGTCTCGCGGTGGTGCGGGTGAAGGCGTACACCGCGACCGACAGCTATGCGATCGCCAACGCATTGATCGGACTGTCGACCGACCTCGTCAATTCGGTCGGAACCCAGTCGCAGCAGGATAACGTCCGCTTCGCGCAGCAGCAGTTCGACCGCGCCAGTGCGCAAGTCGCCAAGTTGCGCGGCGAGCTCGCGTCGCTGCGGCGGCGGACCAATGTCGTCGACCCGGCCAAGAACGACGTGACGCTCAACGACGGTCTCGTCGGCGACCTCGCGACCCGGCGTGCGCAGGTCGCGGGGCAGCTTGGACAGTCGAAGCAGCAGCTGCAGAACGCAAACGCGCCGCAGGTCGTCCTGCTGCAGCAGCAGCTCAACGCGATCGACGACCAGCTGCGCCGGGCACGCACCAGCGGCGGCGCCCCCGACGGCGCGCAGAACATCGCGATCACGGTCGGTCAGTTCGAAGGGATCAACAATCGGCTCACGGCGGCGCAGACGGTGCTGACCGGCGCGACCCAGGCGCTGAACTCGGCCCAGACCAGTGCCGATTCGCAGCGGCTGTACCTGACGACCTATGTCCGTCCGGTGCAGCCCGAATCGCCTCAGGGGCCTGAGCGTTGGCGCGATCTGCTCATCATCACGCTCGTCGCCGGGATGCTCTGGCTGATCGGTCGGCTGGTCGGCAATTCGATCATGGAGCACGCCTGATGGCGGGGGCGGCGCTGCCGTCGTCGGGCGACCGACGCTGGGACATCGCGCTCCGCAACCAATGGAACGTTCTTACCGCGATCTTCTTCCGCGATGCGGACTCACGCCACGGGCGGCGGTTTCTGCTCGGCTATTTCGCCTCGGCGATCGAACCGCTGATGATCGTGTCGGTTCTCGCCATCCTGTTTACCGCACTCGGCCGCCATCTGCCGTATGGCGAGAGTATCCTGCTGTTCCTCGGCACGGGCGTGTTCCCGATTTACCTGTTCATCCACACCTCGGTCCGGGTGCGCCAGGCGCTCGGCATCGGCAAGCACCGCATCCGATTTCCCATCGAGCAGCCGCTCGACCTGGTCGTCATCCACGGCTTCCAGCATTTCCTGACAAGCGTTGTCGTCGCCGCCCTGTACTTCTTCACGCTGCGCCTGTTCGGCGTCGACGATGCCATTCCGCACGATCCCCTGCTGGCACTTGCCGCGTTGAGCGCAATCTTCCTGCTTGGGCTGGGTGTCGGGATCATCAATTCGGTCATCGCGCGCATCGTTCCGATCTGGGACCTGATATGGCCCGCGATTTCGCGCACGACGCTGCATTTTTCCGGGCTGTATTACGTCGCGGCGTTCCTCCCCCCGACGATCAGGACGTGGCTGGTCTACAATCCGGTGCTGCACGGCACCAACTGGTTTCGTCAGGCCTTCTATGTTTTCTATCCTACCTTCGCGACGAGCAAGGCGTTCCTGCTGGGCTCGGGGCTGGTGGCGCTCACCTTCGGCCTGCTGCTCGAGGCGGCGACGCGTCAGTACCTGGAAGCCAGGGAATAGCCGATGATCAGGCTGCGGGGTGTCTCGCATATCCTCCGCAACGGGCGCGAAGTCCTTTCCGGAGCCGACGTCGAGATCCCCGGCGATCGCCGCGTGGCGCTGCTCGGACGGCAGTCGGCGGGCAAGTCGACGATCCTGTCGCTGCTCGCGGGCAATGTCGCCCCGCTCCGCGGGGTCATCGAGCGCGCGGCGCGCGTGTCCTATGTCGCTGGGTACCAGGGCGGCTTCCGGGTCACGCAAACCGGTCGGCAGAACATCATCTTCGCCGCGCGCGCGTACGGCGCCGATCCGCTCGAGGTATTCGAGTTTGTTCGCGACGTCAGCGGCTTCGGTTCCGACCTCGACGTGCCGATGCGCCAGCTGTCGGTGACCAACCGTAACAATCTCAGTTATCTGCTTGCTTATGCGCTGCCGTTCGATGTCTATCTGTTCGACAATGTCGTTGGGCCGATGCTGTCGGAGATCCCGAACCTCGCCGAAACCTGCCAGGAAATGTACCGCCGCCGGACGGCGACGGCGGGCTCGATCGTCGCGACGCGCAACACCTATGTCGCGCAGAAATTCTGCGACTGCGGCCTTGTCCTGCGCGACCGGCGGCTCGAGTTCTACGACGATCTGCGCGAGGCGATCGCCGTGTTCAACAACGACCTGCTCGCCGCCGACGACGAGCCCGATAACCGCGGGCAGCGGCGCGGCGCACCGCTCGCCGACGACGCCGATGACGAGGAGGCGTAGGTCATGCGCCGCCGCTGCCGCCATCCCATCCTGACGACGCTGGCCGTTGCCGTCGCCGTAGCGGGCGGTGCCGCGTCGGCCGCGCCCGAGTCCGTCTGCTTCACCGCGCGCGACAACGATGCGTTGAAATTCGAGCTGATCCAGCAGGCTCCGCCGCCGATCGCGGGCAAGCCGTATCGCTTCTATCCGCTGACCGGCGTCGCCTCGATGCAGCTTGCCAGCCTCGACGCTGCCGATCCCGGCATCGCGCTGTATTATTTCCAGTGGGCGAACCGCTCGAACGCGCCGCTGACGAACGCGCGGGGCCAACTCGTCGCGCGCAAGGGCAACTTCCAGCAGGCGGCGGGCCGGGTGCGCCAGCAGCGAACGGCGTTTTCGTCGGTGCCGCGGGCGGATGCGTGCACCCTCGCGCAGGCCGCGACGGCGCTCGGCTTGCGCGCGGACGCGGCGCGGTTCGCCGCCGACGGCGGTATCCGGCTGGTGTCGGCCACCGCGCAGGAGGATGCCGGCGCGAGCGGCCCGGTCGATGTCTGTGTGGTTGCGTCCGGCGCAACGCCGCGGCGGCTGACCGGGCTGCTGCTCGACTATGAAGTGCAGGACGGGCGCAGCGCTGCCGAGACGCTCGCGTTCCTGACGCGGTACGCGACCCTGGTCCATCGCGCGGGGAGGCAGGCGATCCTGCTGACCAATCCGCTCGACGCGCCGTCGCAGGTTTACACCGGCATCACGGCCGGTAATGCGCACGCCATCGTCGACCTGTTCGACCGGACGACGATCTTCCTGTGGAGCCGCAATCGCCAAGGCGACTTGCGCGCGAGCTACGACGCGCAAAAGGCGATGATCGCTGCCGGCGGGCCGTTCGACGGCGCGCGCATCCTCATCGATTTCGAGCTGATGGGCACGCGCGTCGACGACGCGCGGCTGGTTCGCCGGCTCGTCGCCGACGATCACCTTGCCGGCGTGCTGCTGTGGCGAAACTATGCCATACAGGGTGGATCCTGCGCTTCGGACATCAACATGAAGATCGCCGCCATCGCCGTGGGGCATCCGAAATGACGGCTGCCGTTTCGCCGGCGCGCGGGGCCTGACCTTGTTCGGGTCGCGCCTGCGCTTCGGCAAGAGGGACGAGCGGTTCGCTGCGCCGGCCGTCGATCCGGCACCTGTACCTGCGCCTACGCCTGCACCTGCGCCTACGCCGGCACCTTCGCGCGCAGTCGGTATCACTGCGCCGCGGCCGCGGCCGCACGCCTTCTCGGAAGCGTCGCTGCGCGCGCAAATCGACGAGCTTCTGGCCGCCAAGCAGAACGCGCGCGCGGTCGGCGCGCTGATCGACGCGCTTCCGCAGCTTCACGCCGCGGGCTTCAACATCAAGGAAAAGCTCAGCAACCTGATCTTCCTCGGCAAGCGCATCCAGGACGCCGGCGGCGCGAAGTACGGCCACGCCAAGCTGCGCGCGAAAATCCGGTCGGTGACCGGCTTCCTCAAGGGGCATGAGCTGCCGCGTGGCGGGTTCGTCGAGCTCGGGTGCGGTGCCCACGATCCGGTTGCGCTCGCGACGTTCTTCTATCTCAACGGCTTCGCGCCCGCCTATGGCATCGATCTGCTCGCCCCGCGCGTGCCCGAGTTCTCCGCGTTGTCGATGTACGACATCGTTGCCAACATGGCGCTGTTTCCGCAGCGCTACTGCTGGCGCGGAACCGATCCCGCCGTCTTCCGCGAACGCCTCGACCGCATCGACGTTGCGCAGTTCGAAGGCGGCAATTTCGCGGCGGGCGTCGCCAGCGTCGGTGAAGTCGACCTGCTCATCGAGGATCTGCTCGACTGCGATCTCGCGCCGGCGTCGCTCGCCCTCCTCACGTCGTTCGCCGTGCTCGAGCACGTCACCGATCTGCCGAGTGTCTTCGCGCGGTGCCGCGACCTGCTCGTGCCCGGCGGGATCGCGTATCATTTCATCGACATGGCCGATCATCGCAGCTATCGCGGCGACGGCGCGTTCGGCACGTTCGCGTTCCTCTTCGAACACGAGGCGCCCGCCAACATGAACCGGCTGCGCGCCCCCGACTTCGTCGCGGCGGCGCTCGACGCCGGGTTCGAGGTCCTCGTCGACCGGCGAATCAAGGGCGATCTCTCCGAAGCCGACCGGGCCCGGCTCGTCGCGCCGTTCTCGGCGATGGCGCTCGACGACGTGACGATCATCAAGCAGCATCTTGTTCTGCGTAAACCGTTGTGAGGACCCTCGTGACAAATCGTGTCCCCTCCCGATCCGCGTCGGCGCGCCGCCTTCCCGCGCGCCGAGCATGGCCGATCGCGATAATCGCCGCCGCGGGCCTGTCGGGCTGCGCTATCGTCCCCAAGGCCGGGCCGCTGACCGCATCGATCACGCGCGAGGCGCGCGATGAAGCCGCGCCCTTCCTGCTGATCCCGGTGAGCCGCACCGCCCTGACCGAGATGGCCAGCGGAATGCCCGACGACTTCCGTCCGCTGGCGACCGACGCGCCCGCGCCCGACCTGATGATCCACGTCGGCGACACGGTCTCGATCACCTTGTGGGAGTACGGCAGCGGGCTGCTCGGTCCGTCGACCGGTCCCGGCGGCACGGGTATTACGCTCGCAGGCTCGCAGTCGGCGACGGTGCCTAACCAGTCGGTCGACCAGAGCGGCACCGTCATCGTGCCGTTTGCCGGTGAAATCCGCGCCGCGGGGCGCTCGACGCGGCAGGTGCAGGCGGCGATTCTTCAGGCGCTCCGGGGCAAGGCGGTCAACGCGCAGGCGCTCGTTCAGATCGTGCAGACGAGCGATAACGCCGTGACCGTGACGGGCGACGTCAACCACCCCGGGCGCTTCCCGCTGGCGACGTCGGGGACGCGCCTGCTCGACGCGCTTTCGGTTGCCGGGGGAACGACCGGCAAGGCACGCGACATGATGATCCAGCTGAGCCGCGCCGGTGAAGTGCGGACGACCCGGCTGTCGCTCGTCCACTCCGATCCCGTCCAGAATATTTTCCTGAAGGCGGGCGACGTCGTGACGCTCGATCAGGAACCGCAGAGCGTCGTCGTGCTCGGTGCGACCAACAAGAACCTCGTGGTCGCGTTCGACAAGACGCGGATGACGCTTGCGGAAACGCTCGGTGCCGGCGGCGGGCTCGCGGATCGCCAGGCCGACCCGTACGGCGTCTATATTTTACGCTACGAGCCGACCGCCGTCGCCAAGCGGCTGCGAAGCGAGCCGCTGCCCGACTATCTGACGACCGGCAGCATCGTCCCCGTCATCTATCAGATCGACCTGCGCGGAGCGGACGGGCTGATGCTGTCGCAGAACTTCATGATGCGCGACCGCGATCTTGTCTATGTCGCCAACGCGCCGTCGGTACAGCTGAACAAGCTGACGTCGATGATCGATTCGTTCGCGGCGATTTTCAAGAGCAACAGCGTCAATTCCTATTCGAACCAGCTCAACTGACGCTCGCCCAGCGGCCGGCTCTGCCCGATTCGGCGGGCGGTACCTGGGCGAGAGGATGCATCCTTCGCCGTCAAGCGTCCCTTGCAACGCAAGCCATCCTGAGGTCCCAGTCGGCGGCCCTCCGAAGATGGCGATAAGGGTGTCTGGCGAGTATCGGTAAAGGTTCGATCAGCAGTTCAGCTGCAGTTCCCGCTTCCTCAATGGTCCCCCATCGGCTACTTGTTATCTCCAGGTTGCCAGTCCTGAAAATTGGAATTCGAACAGTGGCAGGCAGCATGTTGATCGCGGCACCAGCGCGTTCCACCGCAAGGGTCGCGGCGGACGTGCGATCGCGGTCCGACGTCGCGAACACTTGGCTGTTCGCCAAGCTGCTTTCTACACAAAATTGCAAAACGCAAACGCTGTAAATGGAATAGATATGCGAGACTTTATAGCATATTCTATAAAGCGTTTACTTGATGCTGTTGGTCAGTCGACAGTACCCGTGCTGCAAACATACGAGAGTAATCGCATGAGTGCGTTCAGGCGGCTCGGCGTCGACCTGATATTTGATGTGGGTGCCAATCGAGGTCAGTATGCGGGTTCGATGCGGCGCGCGGGATATTCTGGACGGATAGTCTCGTTGGAACCGCTACCCGATGCTTTCGCCGAATTGCAACGCCGTTTCGTGGCGGACCAAGGCTGGTCGGGTCTCAATGTTGCCGCTGGCCCCGCACCGGGCAGGGCGCCATTCAATGTCTCATCCGATTCGGTATGCAGTTCTCTGCTCGTGCCGTCGCCTGAACTTCTGCAATCAATATCGACCGCCCGTACCGTTGCTGTCATCGATATCGAGGTTGCAAGGCTTGACGATGTATGGGCTGCACAGGGCCACGGTGCCGCCAAGCCGGCGCTCAAACTCGACGTCCAAGGCTTTGAGCGGGAGGCCCTTGCCGGTGCCGCCACGCTGCTGAAGGAGGTCGTGGCGCTGGAGATCGAGCTCGCGCTGGAGCCGAGCTACCAAGGTGGCTATATGATCGAGCAGGCGCTTCCGGAACTCGTTGTCATGGGTTTCGAGATCGTGTCGATCGGCCGCGGCTATTCGGATCCCGCGACCGGGCGCCTGATCGATATCGATGTGCTGCTCGAAAAATCCCGCCAGTCCGGAGCTGTGGCGCGGTCGTAGCGCCAATGATTATCGCCCGATCAGAAAACGCAGCATGCTGCGAACGTGCCAAGCGATATGGGTCCACTGCCGGTGGCTGGCGCGCTGCGCATCGTGGATAATCGCGTCCTTGGTGTCATAGGTCACTGACCAGCCGGCGCGGGCAATGCGACGACACAGGTCGGTATCCTCGAGATACATAAAATAGCGTTCGTCGAAGCCGCCGACCTGGTCAAAGGCGTCGCGGCGCAGCGCCAGCATGATGCCGGCGACCCAATCGACCCTTACCGCCGACCCTCTAGCGTGATAGTCCCGCGTGCGAATGCCGCGCAGGTGCCGAGCCATGAGCCGCGACGGGTTGGGGAAGCGACGCGCGCTGTCCTCGATGGAGCCAGTGCCGGATTTCACCAGCGGTCCGCAGACTCCGGCACCCGACGACGCGAATCGTTCGACGAAATGGTCCATGCTGAAATCCTCGGGCAGCCGGACATCGGGGTTAAGCACCACGAAGACGTCGCCGGTCGACCTGGCGAAGGCTGCATTGTGGTTGGCACCAAAGCCCTTGGCGGCGGCGTTGCGGATAACCTGATGATCGAAGCCCGCCAGTCCAGCGAGAAAGTTTTCGTCCTCGGGCCGATTGATCGTCAAGATAATGTGCATGTTGCCAGTGTCGCCACACGCCAGGTCGCCGAGCAGGTGCCCGATCATTGCGCCGTGGCCATGGCTGACGATCGAAATTGTGTACTGACGCTCAATCACCTGAATTTTTACCGCCCGCAGCAACATCCCGGATCACTTCCAGATAGCGTGCCAAGCCGACCTCCGCCGAAAACATAGATGTCCAGATCGCAATGAGTTTCTCCCGCCGCGCCAGCGTGGGCATTCCAAGGCCGGCCAATTTAGCCTCGAAATCACCAAAACGCCGGTGGTCGAACGTCGTGCCCAACCCCAGCGCTGCCATTTCTCTATGCACGGCGATATTCGACAGCAGCAGCGGCACGCCAACCTGACCGGCTTCCAGTGCGGCAAGCGACAGACCCTCCGCGTGCGATGGCAACACCAGGCAGTCGCACGCCGCGATGATGGACTGGACCTCGGCTACATGGCCTGCGAGCCTTATCCGACCCTCGGCTGGTGTCGCGATGGCGTCGATTTGGGCCATGTCCGGGCCGCGGCCACAGACGACCAGTGCAAGCCTGTCGGACATCGCAACCGAGCGGGCAAGGAGCGCGATATTCTTGCGCCGCGTCAGCGACCCGACGAAGATCAGCACCGTCCGGCCACTGGCGCGCTGTTCGGCGATCCAGCGCGCGGTCGCGGCGTCCGGTGGAGGATTTTCACCGTGTCGGGCCGCGCGGAAATTATAGACTATGGCGAGCTGCCTCGACTTGAATTGATATCGGTAGAAGCGGTGCATTGTTGCGGACAGGCAGATGATGCGGGTGAAACGCGACAGCGCCAGGCGCCAAGCGTACCAGGCCATCGCCGTTTTCCACGGAGGATAATCAAAGGCGATGTGGAAGGGCAGATGGCCGTGCAGCGTCGTGATCGCAATGCTGCGACCAAAGACGCCCATAATTGCGGCGACGAGATCGGGGCGCAGGCCGTGGGAATGGACGATGCCCGGAGTGTTGCGGAGGTCGGACCCGCGGAAGCGGCGGGTGTGGACCGCAGGATCGACGTCGCTGCGCTGTGGCTCCCCGCCGAGATAGAGCAACTGCACCGCGAGGCCGCGCGTCGCCATGCCGTTGGCGAGATCGACGGCGAGGTTTGTCGGGCCGGTCGTATCGAGCCTTGGCACCAGAAGCGTATAGCGGATCGGCGGGATGCCCTCGGCCGCAGGGTGCAGGTCGCCCGTCATCACAACGGCCTGAAATAGTCAGCCAGGATATAGTCGACCTGGATAAACAGCGTCACGTAAAGATGTACTCCCAGATAGATTATCGCCAGCAGAACGCGGTCGCGTCGTTTCGCGCACACGTCCTCCAGCACCATCGGCATCAGGAAGACCTCGGCAAAGCCGATCGCCGTCGACAGCCGCCCGCTGATTATTGCGAAGCTGAGGAAGCCGATCCTGATCGCCATGTGGATCACGTACATCGTCAGCAGTACCTTGTACGCCCGCCCGCGCGTTGCCGGGCCACGGTCCAGCGCATAGGCAAACAAAAGGCACAGCACGAACGCCCGGACATTGGCCAGTGCAAACAGACCCCGGGCGCTGCCGTATTCGGCATCTTCGTTATACTGCGCCAGCCGGTCGAAGATGCCGATGAATTGCAGCCCCGATATCGCCTGCGAGACGGTGATTGCAGCGATGAAGATAAGCGCCAGTCGCAATAGCAATGTCCGCTTTGGGACCTGCCAAGGCAGCGCCATCGCGAGCCTGCCAACCAGCAGCGGCATGACCGAAACCAGGTGGAACATCGCCGTAACGACGGTCGCCATCCCGAATTCCAACCGTCCCGCCGCCCGGGTAATGCACCGGGTCAGGGCATAAAACGCAAACGCCACCGCGAGGCCCTGCCGGATCTGCATCAACTGCTGGACGATGAAAAAACTGCCGAGATAGAAGGGTAGCAACTGCCCGAGGCTGAGCCCAAGGTTGCGGCCGGCAAGGAACAGGAACAGGAAAGTCAGCGCCGAGTACAGCAGGAGGATGATCGGAAAGCCGCCGCCGAGACCATTGATGGCCCAGCTGATCAGTCCGTAGGACCATTCCACACCGAAATCGGCATAATAAGCCGTAGGATCTAACGGGAAGGCGGTCGTTTCCCGAAAGACGAACTGATAGACATCCGTATCGCGGGTCGCCCCGCGAAGCGTCACGATCAGCACGAGCAGTAGCACCGCCAGCAACAGCGCCGATTGCCGGATCACGAGCTGGCGTGGTGCGAGACGCGGCGGGCCGGCGCGAAGGCTCGACGACGCCATGATCAGCTTGCGCTTGCCGGCACGGAGTTCGATTGGCGCTGCCCGGCATCCCAGAGCATCACGCTGGCGAGGGCGATGAGCACCCAAGACGCCGTCAGCCGCGCCGCCTGCAGCGCGACGAGACCATGCCCGGCAAATTGCCAACTCAACCCGAGAAATACGCCGGCCCAGAGCAGGTTACCGAGTAACGCCCGACCGAACATCCCAAGCGCCACCAGTCCCGCCCCTAGAATCGAAAGCGACAGCGCGAGGCCCGCGTTCAGCATCATGATCCGCATGGCAGCAACATCGTGAAGCGCTGGGTTGCCGATCAGCCGTTCGATGTCGCCGGCAGCAAGCCCGGCGATCGCGCCGACCAGCGTCGCCATGATCGCGAGCCCGACGCTCCAGCTGACTAGTCGACGCGCGAGGCGCTGGTCCAGCATTGTGGCCCGGGCCAGCAGGGGCACCAGCGCGACGGTGAGTATATTGGGCACATAAACAGCCAGTTGGTTCAGTTGCTCTAGCGCGAGGAAGCCCGCAAGCCCGGCGGCCCCGCCGTTCGCCGCGGCCAAATGCGATACTGCAAAAGCGACAGGAGTCACCGACGCCGCCGACAGCGTCGCTAGCATCAGCGGCCTGGCGCGGACGTCGAGTTCGAGCGGCACTGGCGCAACGCCGCCGGAACCTGAGACGGCATGGTGGACCATCGCCATGACGCCCAGGGCAGCGAGCAGGCTGCCGATCGCGAGGCCCCAGATCGGCGCCTCGCCCCCCGGAAGCAGTCGCGCGCCCGCTGCCAGACCGATGCCTTGCAGAGCGCCCGCGACTCCGGCAGCGACGGCGGCATGCCGCGGTTTATGTAGCCCGTTCAAGGTGGCGGTCATGAACGAGAACATCGACCAGCAGGCACCGGCGACCGCAGCGGGCAACACCATTTCGGCGATGAATGCGTGATCGAAAAGCGCCGCGGCGTGATTTCCGCCGAGCCCGACCAGCGCCGCTGCCGGGACCGTCGCGAGCACGATTGCCCAGCCGCCGCTGCGCCGTACCGCTCGGCGCTGGGCACTGCGCTCATCGATGCGCGCCAATTGCTGGACGACGATCGTCGACAGTCCGGACAGGGTGATGCTGTAGATGACCGTGCCCCACAAGAACGCCATGCTGATCGACGCATAGACCGCGGTCGGCACTCGGGTCCCGAGCCAGATCATCACGAGCAACGGGCAGGCGCGCCCCACGAGGCTTCCGGCCGATAGCCATGCGGTGCGATCGAGGATGCTGCGGATCATCTCTCACGCTCGCTGGCGATCATCGCTCGCGCTGGCGGGAAAAAAATTCCGCTAGTCCGTCGACGTAGATGTCATGGTCGAAATAGTCCGAGAATATGCGGCCGTAGGACCGGATTACATGGTCGGCGGTGATGGCGCGATTTTCGAGTGACAGTATCTCGGCACCGATCGCTTCGGGGCCATGGTCGCGGGCGATCACGATCGGGTCGACATCGCGCAACCGTACAGCATAGTCCCTGACCGCGTCGGTCATCACCGGGATGACTCCGGCGGCCATGTAGCTCGAAACCTTGGTCGGGGTGGCGACTTGGTTGACGATATGGTCGTCGCGCAGGACGAAGCCATACTTGAATTTTTTCAGCGTGTCCTGCAGCGCGTTCAGGGGCACGAAGTCTACAGTTATGCCTGAAAGTCCGGCCTCGCCGATCGCGGCCTCGGCACCCGCACGGTCTTTTGTCAGGATGGTCAGCGTCGCAGACGGCAGGACAGACTGCACGTTGGCAAAACTCGCCAGCATCAGCCCGATGCACTGCCACGCGTGCATACTGCCAGCATATACGAATGTCGGATGGTCGTAGCGATCGGATATTGCGCTGATAAGCTGGGGGTCGAGCACCGCGTTGACACAGGGCATGACAAACGCAGGAGTCCGCATCCTGGGAAACTTACGGCCGTAATGCTGGCGCATGGCATCTGATACCATGACGAGGCCTTCCGCCGAAAACAGCGAATAGCGTTCAAACAAGTTCCAGAGTTGTTCGCGAGACACGCTGTCCATGTGAAGGCGTGCTTCTTCAGGGACGATACCTTGCAGCCAGATCCAAGTGCGCGACGACGGCCTGCAAAGCCGCAGCTTTATTGCACTCTTGCACTCGACAACGATAGTTACCGCTCGGTCTGGCACTGCGGCGATTGTATCGACATGGACCAACTGCCGTCCGTTGTGTTGCATGGCTTTTGCCATCGTGCCGATATAATGCGCTGTCGCTTCGTTGACCTGCTCGACCGGAGCGTAAAGATAGGCGGGTTCGATGGTTGCGGGGAGGTGAGCCGCGGGCAACTTCGTCATTTCAAGAATCCGGCAGACCACGATAAAGCGCAACTACTCCTCCGGCGAACAGGCCGCCAACAAGGCCGAGAATGGCAATCAGCGGATAATTGGGCGTCGTCGGTCGTAGGCTCGAAACGGCCGGCTGGACGACGAGTGCTGCGTAGGAAGCACCCGAACTCGCCATCATTATGGCCTTTTCCTGATCGGCCAGCGCACCGGCAAGATAACTGCGCACCTCCGCGATGGTCGAGATGGGCAACCGTTTAGCAAGATATGCTGAATATCTCGTCGCGCGGTCCAAGGCCTCTCGACGAACTAGGGTGTCGGCCTGATTGTCGAGCTGAGCCAGAAGATGCTGGCCAAACGCCGGATCGAACTGGTCGGTTGAGATCGTCGTGATTGGTGGATCACGCGTCCCGGGCAATTGCACGACGATCTTGCGCTCCAGGTAGCGCTGCAGATCGGCGGCGGCAGGTGGTTGCCAGCGACGCGGCGGATAGCCAACGATCGTTTTACCGCCCTCGATGATCGAGTAACCAAGATCCGACGGTTCACGCCATGCGCCGGCGCGTTGATCCCATTGATCGGCAAAGGCGGCGTGCATGATCTCCGGATCTTCGGCAAGGCGGACGGCCATGGCCCGCGAGGACAGCGCGTCGATGTAGAGTTCAAAAGACGTTGCACCCGACTTGCCCGCGCCGATCGAAACTCCTGCTATCGCAGCGAGACTGCCGATGCCGCCCATTCCGCTCGACAGGCTGTTGCTGCCGGTGGACGTCGGAGTAATCTTATAGGCGACGGTATATCGCGGTGTCATGAAGTGCAGGACCGTAACCGCGATAAAAAAGCCGAGTGCTGCGCCCGCGAGCAGAAGCCACCATCTGGCAAGCAGCAGCTTCACGCCGCCAAGCAGGTCAACTGGTCGCGTCGGTTCTTCCGTCGGGTTGAGCCCGTCGGTTATCGGGAACGACGGCGGCAGCAGATCGTGCAAGCGGGCCCCTTATCGAAGCGGTGACACAACCAATCCCTGCTCGCGAGCGCAATGCCATTTGCCGAAAAGCCGCGCAAGCCTTCATGCCACGTCAGCTTCTCACGAGAGAGCCAGATTTCCAATCGACGGCGCCTTCCTCTAGGTTCGGCGTTGTCGCGATCCGAGTGTCCGATGTTTTTGGGGTTCACGAGGGCATGATGGTTTACCGTCGGTCACAAGGTGATTTTTTGTGACCCGCAAACCGCTCGTCGCGGTGGTTTTCGGCACACGTCCCGAAGCGATCAAGATGGCGCCACTGGTCGTCGCGTTGCGTGCTGCTACCGATTTCGACTGCATCGTATGCGTCACGGGCCAGCACAAGCAGATGCTCGACCAGGTGCTCGACTTCTTCGAGATCGATGTCGACGAACGCTTCGATGCGATGGCCGGCGAGACGACGCTGGGGCAACTGACCGCTCGCCTGCTAACCGGGATCGAGGGCATCTTGGCCCGGCGCCGGCCCGATCTCGTGCTGGTTCATGGCGACACCGCGACCAGCCTGGCGGGAGCATTGGCAGCATATTTCACGCGCACGCCGTTAGGACACGTCGAAGCCGGATTACGCACTCACGACAAATTCGCGCCATGGCCCGAAGAGATCAATCGGCGGCTGACCGGCGGCGTCGCCGACCTTCATTTTGCGCCGACCATGCGTGCCCGTGCCAACCTTCTCGCCGAAAATATCGCCGATGCCGACATCTTCGTTACCGGCAACACCGTCATCGACGCGTTACACTTGGCGTCCAAGAGGATCGATACTTCGACCGAAGGCGGCGCACTGCCGGCGAGCTTCCCGTTCCTCGACGATGGTCGGCGGCTGATCCTGGTCACAGGGCACCGCCGCGAGAATTTTGGCGACGGCATTGCCAGCATCTGTCGTGCGTTGCGTCGTATCGCTGATCGTGGCGATGTCGAAGTTTTATATCCTATTCACCTCAACCCCAACATCAACGATCCGGTGCGTTCGATGCTGGCGCATCATCCGCGAATTCATCTTTCCCCGCCGCTCGATTATGTCAAGTTCGTCGCTATGCTGCAGCGCAGCTATCTCGTGCTCACCGATTCCGGTGGCATCCAGGAGGAAGCGCCAGGCTTTGGCAAGCCGGTACTCGTCATGCGGGACACTACCGAGCGTCCGGAAGCAATCGAAGCCGGCGTTGCCTGCCTTGTCGGGACTTCGGAGAGCATGATCGTCGAAACTGCCAACCGCCTGCTCGATGATCCACTGTTCTATGCCCGGATGGCGACAGCCGTTAATCCGTTCGGCGACGGACAAGCGGCGGGACGTATTGTGGAGATAATCCGTCAAAGACTTGCGACACTATAATCGAATTGAGATTTCGCTCGAGTACTTAAATCTACGCTCTGGTTGTATCACTCCTTAGATGGCGTCGTCGATCAATGCGAGCGTGCACGTTATCAACAACGGACAGCGTCGCGGTGCCGAGCCTGATCGTATCGACCTCGCCTTCCCCAACGAGATCGTAGAGTTGAAATGTCCGATGATCCGCCGCAACTCGCGCGCCGCTTCCCGGGCCTGCGCAAGATCGCGCCGGGCGGCGCTGCCGAGGCCGAGGTCGCGGCGGTGGCCCCCCAGCACTCATGCGCAGGTTCCGGCTCTTGCTGCCGTGCGATCCGAGCATCAGGTAGCGGCCGGCGCCGTTGCAACAGCGACCCTGCTTGGCGAGCGTCTTCACCTCGTGTGGCGTCAGTTTTCCTACGACCCGCTCCCGCCAAAGGGTCCGACCCGCTCCCTCACTCCGCCGTCCCGTGGGCGCCTGCTCCCAGGAGTTGTCACTCGACGCTCCCGAACTCAGACAGGCGCCTGCGGACAGGTAATCTTTGCGATGTCAGAGATTTATACCACAATGTCGGATAGTAGCGGGTGGGAAGTGGCGGAGAGGGTGGGATTCGAACCCACGGTGAGCTTGCACCCACAACGGTTTTCGAGACCGTCCCGATCGACCACTCTGGCACCTCTCCGTCCGGTGTCGGGCCGCGCAGGGCCGGTCGAGCACGGGGCTATAGCTGACGCCGCGACGCTTTGCCAATGCCCTTCCCGAAACGTTTGCGCGGCCTATATGTTGACCATCGCAACCGGTTCGTTATCCGCCGAGGTAGTGCCATGACGCTCATCGAGTCCGATCAACCCGCCGCCGGCACGGCCGCCGCCACTGCGCGCTTCGGCATTGGCGAGGTCGTGCGCCACCGGCTGTTCCCGTTCCGCGGGGTCATCTTCGACGTCGATCCCGAATTCGCCAACTCGGAGGAGTGGTGGGAGGCGATTCCCGCGAACGTTCGACCGCGCAAGGATCAGCCGTTCTACCACCTGCTCGCCGAGAACGACGAGAGCGCCTATGTCGCCTACGTCAGCCAGCAGAACCTCGTTTCCGAAGACCTGCCCGAGCCGGTTCAGCACCCGGCGGTGACGCAACTGTTCACCGGCTTCGAGGGCGGGCGGTATATCCTTCGGCCCGAGGTGCGCAACTAGGCGATTGCGGCGGCGGCGCGCGCGCCCCATCTTGCCGCCATGAGAGACTCCGCCGCCGTCACCGACGCCAGCCCCGATCTGAAGACGCTGCGGCGGTTCGCGCCGTATTTGTGGCCGGTCGATGCGCCGGGGCTGCGGCAGCGCGTCGTGTGGTCGATGGTGCTCCTCGGCCTCGGCTTCGCGGTGAAGTACGCGATGTCATTCACGCTCGCCGGCGCGGTGACGCGAATGGGCCACGGCGACCGGTCGGCGGCGATCGTCGCCATCGTCGTCGGGCTCGTCGTCGCCTATGCAACGGCGCGCTTCGGCCAGGTCGTGTTCGACAACCTGCGCAACGCGGTGTTCGAGCGGGTCGGCCAGACCGCGGCGCGGCACCTGAGCCAGGACGTGTTCGTCCACATCCACAAGCTCTCGCTGCGCTACCACCTCGAGCGGCGAACGGGCGCGCTGACCCGTATTGTCGAGCGCGGGACAAAGAGCATCGATACGATGCTGTACTTCATCCTGTTCAACATCTTCCCGACGGTGTTCGACCTGATCGCGACGTCGGTCATCTTCGGGGTCAAGTTCGGGCTCGGGCTGGTCGCGGCGACACTCGTGATGGCAGCGACGTACGTGTGGTTCACCCAGAAGCTGACCAACTGGCGCAACGCGCTGCGCCGCGAGATGGTGACGTTCGACAACAAGGCGACTGCGCGTGCCGTCGATGCGCTGCTGAACTACGAAACGGTCAAGTATTTCAACGCCGAGGCGCACGAGGCGCGCGGCTACGGCAGCGCCATGAACCGCTGGACCGAGGCGGCGATCAAGAACCAGAACTCGCTGTCGTGGCTCAACATCGGCCAGTCGGCGATCACCAACCTGATGATGGGTGGCGCGCTCGCCTATGCCGCATGGGGCTGGAGCCGCGGACGGTTCGAGAGCGGCGACGTCGTGTTCATCTCGACGCTGCTCGCGCAGCTGTTCCGCCCGCTCGACCTGCTCGGCATGGTCTACCGCGAGATCAAGCAGGGGCTGATCGACATGGAGGCGATGTTCAAGCTGCTCGATACCGAGGCCGAGATCGCCGACAGGCCGGATGCGCGGGCGCTCGTCGTCACCGGCGGCGAGGTCCGCTTCGACCACGTCGACTTCGCCTACGAAAGCCGGCGCGCGATCCTCCACGACGTCAGCTTCACCGTGCCGCCGGGGCGCAAGGTTGCCGTCGTCGGCCATTCGGGGGCGGGCAAGTCGACGCTGAGCCGCATTTTGTATCGCTTCTACGACATCGGAGCCGGCGCGGTGACGATCGACGGGCAGGACATCCGCGGCGTGACGCAGGACTCGCTTCGCCGCGCGATCGGCATCGTGCCGCAGGACACCGTGCTGTTCAACGACACGATCGGCTACAACATCGGCTACGGCCGGCCCGACGCGACGCAGGCGCAGATCGAGGCGGCGGCGAAGGAGGCGGCGATCCACGACTTCATCGTCGGCCTGCCGGACGGCTATAATGCGACGGTCGGCGAGCGCGGGCTCAAGCTGTCGGGCGGTGAGAAACAGCGCGTCGCGATCGCCCGCACGATCCTCAAGGACCCCGCGATCCTGATCCTCGACGAGGCGACGAGTGCGCTCGACTCGGCGACCGAGGCGGAAATCCAGGAGTCGCTGCGCGCCGTCGGGCGCGGGCGGACGACGCTGGTCATCGCCCACCGGCTGTCGACGATCGCCGACGCCGACGAGATCCTCGTCATGGCCGGTGGGCGGATCGTCGAGCGCGGCAGCCACGCGGCACTGCTCGAGCGGCGCGGGACATACGCCGACATGTGGGCGCTCCAGGCGGCCGAAGCCGAGCCGGAGCTGCTCGCCGCGGAGTAGCGCTGCGGAAGGTGACACGAAGGTCACGGTTCGACCGGGTTTTCACGCGCGTACCCGTCGGCGGACGGCAAAGCCACTGGCCGGAAGCTCACACACCTCACACGATGACGGCCTCATATCTGAGTTCGTTTCCGAACCGAGCGTACGTGCCATGGCTGAGAAAGAGCACGGCCCGACCCGGTGGTGCGGCTGCATCGATGTTACCACGCGCGCCGTCGTGTAGGACAGCCACGGTCAGCCCGGATCGCCCGGCGGCCCCGGCGCAACGTGCCAGCCGTGGTCGTCGTCGATGACGTCGGGGACGGCGCGTCCGGACGCGTCGCGCGCCGGGCGGAAGCGGAACCGCGCGATCGCGATCCGGCAGGTCGCGGCGTCGAGCACCTCGTGGCCGCTCGACACGACGATCGCGCAGCGCTCCATGCGTCCGCGTGCATCGATGTAGTAGCGGGTCGTCAGGTCGCCCTCGATCCGATCGACGATCGCCTCGCGGGGGTAGTCGCGGTCGGTGATGCGTCCGGCGACCTGGCGCGCATGAACGACCGCACCGCCGCCAGTCCCGTCGCCGCCGTCGCCCGTGCCGCGACCGCTGCCCTGTCCGCCGGCACCGGTACCGCTGCCGGCCGCGGCCGCCCCGCTGTCGGCGTCGGTGCCCAGCGCCACGACCGGCGCAGCGACGACGAGCGGCGGCGGCGGCGAGAGCGTGATCGCCGGCAGCGGCGCGACGACCGGCGTCGGCGTCGCGCGCGCATGCGGCGGGGCGGACGCGCCGCGGGGCTTGGGCCGCTGCGCCCTGGGGGGGATCGCCGGCGGCTTGGGCAGCGGCGGCGGCGTCACGTCGAACACCTTGAGATCCTGCGTGACGGCTCGCGTGAAGCTTCCCGACAGGCCGGCGATCAGCGCCCACGCGAGCAGGCCCTGGAACACGACGGCGACCGCTCCGGCGACGGCGCGGCTGCGGAGATCGGGGTTCGTCATCGGCTTGCTGCGCTCAACGCCGCGCGTGCGCGCGGGCTCCATATGCGAAGGGCGGACCGTCGCCGGCCCGCCCCCACATGTGTCCGGCCGGTGTCGCTTACGGCATCAACACGGTGTCGACGACGTGGATCACGCCGTTCGACTGGTAGACGTCGGCGATGGCGACGGTCGACATGCCGCCCTTCGCGTCGGTCAGCATCAGCTTCTTGCCCATCATCTTGGCGGTCAGCGGCTCGCCCTGGACGGTGGTCAGCGTCGCGGTCCCGTGACCGGCCTTGATCGCCGCGGCGATCGCCTTGCTGTCCATGCTGCCGCTGACGACGTGGTACGTCAGGATCTTGGTCAGCGTGTCCTTGTTCTCGGGCTTGACGAGCGTCGCGACGGTGCCCTCAGGAAGCTTGGCGAACGCGGCGTCGGTCGGTGCGAAGACGGTGAACGGACCCGGGCCCGACAGCGTGTCGACGAGGCCGGCGGCCTTGATGGCGGTGACGAGCGTCGTGTGATCCTTGGAGTTGACCGCGTTCTCGATGATGTTCTTGGACGGGTACATCGCGGCACCGCCGACCATCACGGTCTTGCTGTGCATCATCTCGGCGCTGGCACCGGCGGCGAGGCCGCTGGCGGCAACGGCGAACACGGCGGCGCGAAGCGCGTGCTTGGTCATCATATGGATTTCTCCCTCGGGGAAGCGCCCGGAGTATGGACGCGAACCATTTACGCGCGAATGGTCGTAACGGATGCAGACCATTTCCGGTCAGATCGTCGCAAGCGTTCCCGCCGCGATGACCGGTCCAGTCGGTTGCCCGGTCGGTGAGCCGCCGGCCGGTTCGAGGCTGATCGCCAGCGTCGCGCCGCCGGTCAGCTGGGCGCGGAGCGCGCGCGGCACGACCTGCGCACGCGCCGCCTTGAGGTCGATCACGCCGAGCGAGCGCGGTTTGGCCTTGCCGACGATCAGCCACAGCTCGGGCGTCAGGCCGCGGCTGGCGTCCTGCGCCGTGGGCGTCAGCACCACCGTGCCGCGCGCCGGATCGTAGGTCGCGGTGATCAGCACGGCCTTGGCACCCTGGGTCGCGGCGAGCGACGTCGCCAGCATCGTGCCCGCCGGCGCGGCGGCGATGACGACGGTGCGGGCCGGCGGCCGCGTCGCAAGGAGGCCGAGCGCGATCGCGGCGACGGCGCTGGCCCCTAGCGCCAGCGCGCGCCACCAGCGCAGCGCCGCCGGCACCGTGCGCGCGGCAGGCATCGCTGCGGGCACCGCGCCGCGGAACAGCTCGCGCTCGATCGCGTCCCAAACCGCGGGCGGGGGGGC
>Ga0209511_1000977_pt1 | contig 26424 bp, 28 predicted proteins | sample SSSSmetaG_FD_184141 | JGI IMG/M metagenome (GOLD analysis project Ga0209511, IMG submission 184141) | Glacier valley bacterial and archeal communities from Borup Fiord, Nunavut, Canada, to study Microbial Dark Matter (Phase II) - ​SSSS... | ecosystem: Environmental > Aquatic > Freshwater > Ice >... | reverse complement strand
GAGCGAATCAGCGAGGAACAACCCCAGGAAACGGACCGTTCCCAGTTGCACCGCGAATCCCAGACGGTTGTGATCACCGCGGCGAACGGCGATCAAATCCCTGTCAGCATCATCGAGATAGAAAAACCGCTCGAGATCTGCCTGCGAGACCTCGCCAACGAAGCGACCAAATCCGGCAGCGTTCTCATCGCTGAGGAACTCCACCGGCACGCCCCCACGCTACCGAACCGTCGGGCTTAGCGCTCAATCCTGTTCCGTTACTACCAAGACCCCGACGCACCCAGCGACGCAACGACTCGGGCCCGAACCCCAGCCGCGCTGCGACCGTCTCGCACGCGACCGTTAGGTTCGGATACTCATCCAAATGATCGAGCACCAAGCGCGTCGCACGCTGCTTCGTCTCCTCGGGAATCCTCTTCGGCATGATCAACATTGTCCTTCCAGACTCGAAAGGAAACGGCATCAAACCGGGGACGGTTCACCCATCCTAGTCACACAGTTGGGCAGTTCCGCCCAACCGTGAGGCGCGCCCGGTCAGTATGCACGTAGTCCTACTGCAGTCTCCGCCCTTGGATGATCTCGCTTGGTGGTCAGGTTTCTATCGGAGCACTCGCGCGGCAACGGAGTTGTTCGGATGCCCATCAGGTCGGTCCTCTGAACTGAGGACTGTGTCCCGCGCCTTCTTGTGCTTTATTCGGATCAGCGTTCAGACCTCGGACCCGGGCCAAAGCTGCGCTGCAAATTCGATTTGTGAGCGCTGGCCCTGGAGGCACGTATGTTTGGTCGGTTTTCATTCGCATTGTCCTTCGTTCTGATAGCAGGACTAGTGCATGGGGCCGCTACTTCATCGCCACCGCCCGCTCCGGATGGACCTTCTGGGCAAACCGTTGCGGGGTCCGTGCCAGGTGATCAGCAGGACAAGCTTTTAGGACCTAATAGTGACCAGGTCGACGACACCGCGATAGCGGTCGTGGGGGACTCGCAAGGGGTAACAGTGCTGAGCAGCACCGCGGCCACGGGTTACTCCTGGTCCTCGGTGGCGACTATTGCGGTGGACGGAGTCCAGACAGACCGGTGGATCGCTAACTGGTGCCTAACTGAGGGTGCAACCAAAGTCGTAGTCGTGTACGGGCCACGCACCATCACCAATGACGAATCCATGATGAACGCAGGTGGATGGGCCTCGATCGTGGACCTTCGAACCGGCGCGGTCACGAGCCTGGGCCGGGGCTACACGATGGCATATTTCAACCCAGGTTGCGGGGCTGGGAATGAGGTAGCTCTGAGCGCATTCGATGGCGGTAAAACCAGGGTCACGCTGCTTGACACGTCGACGATGTCAAGCAAGCTCGCGGTGGCGATTGCGGGGCAGTACACCTCGGCAATTCCCGACGAGAAAGGTGGATTGGTCGCTATCGGGGCGGAGGGCGTCGTCCGTTTGAATTCGAATAATTCAGTGTCGAGGATCGCGGCGGTTGGGGGGAATGGGTATGACCTCACAGCGAACCCAGCGGGGCAGTTGACCTATCTAGTGAGTTCCGGCGACACCGCCACGGCTTTAGCCGTTGACCCACAAGCTTCGTCGTCGCGGCCTCGGACGGTCGCCACCGGAAGTCTCACGGGGACCGGCATAGCGCGCGATGGCGCGGGAACAGTGTCCGTGCTTACGTCGGGAGGTCTCACCGTCTTCGACAAGAGTATTTCAGTCGTCAAAGCCCCAGCAGGATCGAAATTATCCAGTGCGGGGCGGCTAGCGATCGCGAGTTCCCGGGTCGATGTTCCGGTCGGTGGTTCTGCAGACCCCCACTCGGTGGTGAAGATCGCGGCGGTTTCCACCGTCACGGGTGAGCAATTCGAGTTCGGTTTTTCCAAGACGGATGGGCCCAATTCAGCCAGCTCCGCCCTCCCAGAGATCGCTCGTCCGTCAAGTTCGGAGAGCCAGACGCTCGGCGCTGCAACCGCGTCGGTTGCTCTACTCGCCGGATCATCCACGGATCCAGTCGAGTCGGAGCGAGTGTGCTCGATTCCTCGAAATGACCCGACCAATCAGGTCTTGCAGCCTAAGCCACGTCAGGTCGAGTGGGCGGTTGATATGGCAGTTCAGGGCCACCTCACTACAACAAGTGCAGGCAACCTCTCAAATTTGGGTAACGCCGCATTTTCACCCCAAGGAATGTTTCCTGCGCACGCGCTAGCCGGAGGTGGTCACGTGCCCGCCCAGATCGTGCTGGGTGTGTTGGCTCAAGAGTCCAACCTGTGGCAGGCCGACCGCTTTACTTACCCCGGTACTACTGGCAATCCTCTGATCGGTGACTTCTATGGAACCCGCGCGAGCGGGATCGACTGGACGATCGACTTCACTAACGCCGACTGTGGTTACGGGGTGGGTCAGATCACGGACGGGATGCGACTACCTGGCAAGGAGGCACCGGGTGATCCCGTCGCTCTGCCAGCAGACCAACAGCGCGCAATCGCGCTCGACTATTCGGCTAACATCGCGAAGGTCGTTCAGATGCTTGATGATAAATGGAATCAGGTTGCCAACGCCGGCATGACGCTCAATGGTGGGACTTCTGCTGGCCTGGAAGACTGGTTCTTCGCGGTGTGGGCCTACAACACCGGTTTCCACGTGCAGGCAGGATCTGCTCCGTGGGGTGTCGGCTGGTCGAACAACCCCGTCAATCCGATCTACAACCCCGCGCGTGGGGCGTTTCTCGAGAATTCCCCGTCGGACGCAGCACACCCGCAAGATTGGCCGTATCCCGAGAAAGTCATGGGCTTCGCCGCATGGTCGCTCACCGTACCCGAGAGCATCGAAGTTCAGGCTGGAGCCCACCCGACCGGCTACACGGAAACCGACGTCACTGGATACAACATTGCGGGATGGAGTTCTAACCAAAACCGCACCGCGGTAAAACCGCCGACCACGACATTTTGCACGGTCGCGGGAAACCAGTGCAATCCCGCGACGACTGCAAAATGCACCCGAGCGGACTCAGAGTGTTGGTGGCACTCCAGTGTGAGCTGGAAGACCTGCAATTCTTCCTGCGGAGCCGAGAACATCCGATTTGACTATCCCATGTACGCCGCCCCGCAGGCAGACGGCGCCAGCTTGCTCGGCAGGTGCAACTCGGGTGGTCTTCCTAGTGGCTCCCTTGTCGTGGACGATGTAACCACAGCACCGCGGCGCGCAGGATGTGCCCAACAGCCGAACAGCGGCTCGTTCGGCTTCACCTTTTTCCAACCTAATGCCAGCGGCTCCTACGCCGCCAAGATCGATTTGCACCAGCAAGGAGGAGGGTTCAACGACCACTTCTATTTCTCACACGTACGCAGTGTCGCTCCCGGTGACCGAACCGAGACAAGTGGCATGTGGACGCTAGGGCAAGCTCTAACGCAGTGGACGCAGGTGTACATCCATATCCCCAGTTACGGTGCGTGGTCGGGCCAAGCTGCATACAAGGTCAACGTCGGGGACGGCACAGGAGAAACCCGAACGATCAACCAACGCAGATTCGCGAACGAATGGGTCTCACTCGGGGTCTTCAAAATGAACGGTACCCCCACCATCACTCTCACTAACCTTGCGAACTACGGTCAGGACTACGTCGACATCGCATGGGATGCAGTGGCATTCCGACCGCTTTCGGCGAAGCCCAGAGATTTTGTAGTGTCGTTGGGGGACTCCTTCTCGTCGGGGGAGGGAGCATCCGACCTCTCGACTGGGGCCAGCTACACGCCCGAGTCGGACCATGACGGGTCTGACAGTGGCACCATTTCACTTCGTAACGGCTGTCACAGGTCAGCTGAATCATGGCCCAGAAAAACCATCCTGCTCGGAGCGACAACCACTGTCGGAAGCCGCGCGGACACATTCGATAGCACGCTGGACTATCACGTGGAGGCATGCTCGGCCGCGGTGACGAGCAACGTCCTGAGCTCCCCAACGTACGCGCAGTACGGCCAGCTATCGCAGATCGACCAAGGCTATCTTGATGCGAATACGACCTTAGTGACGATCTCCATCGGCGGCAACGACATGCGATTCTCCGACATCCTCCAAGCTTGCGTGGGTAGTTATGCGGCTGTCGTCTTGGGGGCCCCATACTCGGCCTGCAACCTCCAGACGCTCACCGGGGACACCACGAACTTGGCTACCGCTACGACCAACCGTCTCACCAACGCGCTTCCCGGCCTCCTTGACAGCGTCCTGACACAAATTCATCTGAAAGCCCCGAACGCTAAAATCGTTCTCATGGGATACCCGAAACTGTTCGAAACGGGGGACTCGTGTGTCTTCATGAACGAAGCGGACCGGCCCTGGCTCAATACGGTGTCTGCCGGTCTGGGCACGGCGATGGCTAGCGCGGCAACAAGGGCAGTATCAAGAGGAATCGCAGTGAAATTTGAGGATCCACAGCCATTTTTCGCGAGCCACAATCTCTGCACGTCTCCGTCGGCCGAGAACGGGCTTGTCTTCCAGCAGACCCCAGGTGACAAGGCGATGTACTCTCTGCCAGTGCCGGGTCCGAATTTCGGCGTCGGCGTATCTCAGCAGTCGATCCACCCAAACACACTGGGGACCACGGACTATGCGGCCGCGCTACAGGATGCACTCAGTGGCTTCTACCCGTAGGTCGATCACGGTCGCCGTTGCTGCGGTTCTCGCAGTTGCGTTGACCGGCTGCGTTGATGCGCACGATGAAGCCCTTAAGAGTGCGCTTCAGGGGTTCGCGTATACGTTGCCCACGATCGAGAAGCCCATGTCCCAAGTCGTGTCAGCGTCGGCCACCCCCGCGGAGGCGGCGGCAAAAATAGCGGCTGGAGATATGAACGTCGGATATGTTTTCGCAACGCCAATTCCTTCGGATGCGAAGCTGCCCGGCAATCAGTTCGTTATCCCGCGCAACATAAAAGCCACCGCAACCTCAGTACAAGTTGACTTCGTCGTCGGCAGCTACGGGGAGATCCAAGAAGGGATGGCGTCCGCACAACGCGCTTTCTACGCGTGCCTTCGCTTTAGCGCAAAGGTCCCCGGAGATGGCGCGATCTCCATCGTCGATGCACCTTGCCCGCCTGAAATTCAGGCGCTCATCGACGCATCGCCTGGACTCGAAAAGTTGACGGCGAAAGACATCCCCTACCTGGCGAAACGCGTGAACCCCTAGAACGACCTGCGCTACCTGGATCGAGCCGCCGAGGTAACGGTCCGCCTGGGCTTCTGGGGCGTGGGCTGCCCGAAATTCGTGCGTGCAGAGCCGCGTGGCCAGAGTCCTGTCGAACTCACTTCCCCGTACCAGCAGGGCGTTGACGACATACCGCCCACGTGGAGGCCACCATTACGAGCCGAAGATTCGCGCCGTCCGATGGGCGAGGATGCTACGTTGGCAACCTCGCCCATCGGAACTACTGGACGACACTCAAGGATGCTCCGGCTGAGTCGCAGGCAGTAGCTAGTGCACTTCTCTTTTGTCCCAGCTCAGAGGCGTCCCCGACCGCTGGCTCAACGCCAGCTGTTGCCAGGTCTCCGATTGCAACGCCGAGGTCGTGAGCTATCGGCAGTAAGGTCGCATCTTTGTGCATAATCTTCATCAGGGTGAAATCCTTAGCGATCGCCGTGACCATGTAGTCGAACGCCGGCCTAGCTAACGTTCCGCTCCCATACCCCAGTTCGACCGCGTCGAGCGATGAAAGAGCCACAGAAACCGAATGGCAGACTCCGACGTTGCCGTTCTCTGATATCGGTGCGGGCTCACTCAGTTCCGGGCTCGAAGTGGGCACTATCTGCACAGCCGAGCACCCAGTGAGCGACAATAGCAAGCCCGCGGCGGGTAGTACTAGCAGTCGTTGCATCATCTTCCCTAATAGCTGATACTGCCCCCGAACCAGGTGATTGGATCGGTTGGAGAAGTGTTTCCGCACATTCCCGTTCGTCTAGCGTCGATAGAAAAACCCACAGGTGAGATGTAGGTGGATCCAGATGCTGCGTTCACAAAAGTACGCGTCCCTGGGCTAGAGAAACTCTGGGATTGCGTGAACTGAGAGCCGGTTTGAGGACTCCACAATCCGACGTCAACCGTACCACCACATGACGGGACGCTTGTCGGTGAAATCGTAATCGACCCGCCCACGGAGTGGTTGTAAACGTCGGCCCACCAGTAGATACCCCCCGACCCGCCCATGTAGTGTCCGAATGAGGTCGTCGAGGCAGACGCGCTCTGGGCCACCACAGCTGTAAGCCCCAAGCCGAGGAGAAGCGCTGCAGCGACTGCGCGGACGCCGGCGCGAGAGGAAAACTTCTTCTTCGTCATTTCTTATTTTCCCTCGAGGTAGTAGGTGCAATTAGACACGTCTGCTCGTAACGCCTTTGAGTCGGTGAGACGCTCACTCAGGGCTCCCTGCCACGCGTTGAGGTCCTTAACGTGCGCTTTTACCTCCGGAAGCAGCGCAATCACCCCGAGCCGCTGCTGGGCAAGAGAGATCCCAACGTCATTCTTACTTTCGAGCGCGCCAGCTAAGTTGTCCTCCCAGGCACACACGTAGTAGTAAGCCGCAACCGTCTCGAGAGCACCGACTTGAACGAAACTACCGGGAGTGGTCAGGACGCTCGGGGGAGTCGCGGGCAGCGCCACACCCGCCGGAAGGCCGTACCCCTTCGCGCTAGCTAGGTGCACCCAAGCCGCGTTGACCTCAGAGGCTGGGATGAAGCCAAGGTTGTCCGGGCCGGCTGTTGCTCCGGCGGGCGTTGCCGAAATAATCCCGGCGAGTGCGACACTTACGAATATCCCTCCAACTGCCACTAGCCCTTGATAGCGCCTTGTCTTGCTCATCGCTCCCTCTTTCCGATCGTTAGGGCCCGGTTGCTGCCAGCCACAGTCTGGGAGGTACACAAGTTGAGAACAAGTCGGCACTTTGGGGGATGCGGTGTCTTGTCACGGAGGGTACGTCCTCGCAAAAGGATGCTATCGATGAGAGAACCGTTTTCCGCTAACACGATGGGTCAGCACAATGCCGCCTGCATCGGCCAGCCCGAACGACGCACCAGCGCCGCGCACGCACGACGCTCGATTGTGCTCAAAGCGGCCTTCAGTTACACGCTCTCCGTAACGGCCACCAGGAAAACGATCCATGCACCCGCACGGCTTCCGACGTGGCCGCGAAAGGGGCGGACACCCGCCGTGGTCCCTCCACGAGGCACTTGTAATCGAGTCCGCCGTACGTGGCGGACAACCAAGCCAAAGCGACTACGCAGAGGGCAGCGAAAACACCGACCACGATCAGAGAAATGCCGATAGACCGCGTCAGTCCCCGATAACGGTCGCGAGGTCAGTCGCGAGACGAACATCCCGAGACACCGCTAACCGGTCGAGTGATATTCCCGGCAACCATGTCCAGAGGGACCAGACACCCGCATACCCTTCGAACGGTTCACCGACACCAATCGGCTGTGGCACGGCAATGTCGAGAAGGTCGGTGAGAATGCCCGCGTGCTCCTGTTCACCGCGAACACTCTCTCGTGCGACATCCGAATCGGTCGGTACGAGCGGCAGTCGTGCGACGACGTGCTCACCGACGCGAAACGGCGCGACAACGGCGCCGGCCGACTCGACACGCTCTACGGGCAACCCAGCAAAATCGCCAAACTGCGCCGCGATCGCAGAGGCCACTTCGCCCGCGGCAAGCTCCACTTGACCCTCATGCATCACATAGTCCATCCTCACGCACGCGGCGCCCACAAGCGGGACCCCCTCCGGACACTCCTAGCGACAACTGGGCTCCGCATCGCGCTCGGGCGGGAGGTGCCCGTATAACCCGCCCGTTGAGGATTCGCGCTCAGGTGCCTCTAACGCGACAGAGTTTCGACCGTTCAGGCCGTCTCGTATCCCTACTGTTTCGACGCGTCTCGATGATTGACCTAGGCCGCGCCTTGTCAGCGCAGAATGCTGCGGGTCGGTGATTCTCATAACTATGTGTCACAACCGCATGGTTGAAGCAACCTACTCATCGTTGGTTATGACACACCTGGAGCGTCGTGACGAAGTTGATCGGTTATGCGCGGGTTTCTACTGGTCCTCCCCCCAACTGACCAGCAAGAGGCCGACCTCATGGCTCCGGGTGTTCGGTGCGATGCTGGATACCATCTAGCGATCACAGAATGCCGCACCAGAGCAATCAACTCGACACCGTATGTGGCAGCGATGCGCCTGAATTCAGGCCTATCATGAAGACATGCAAACTCTTCCGATCTCGAAGGTCAAAGACCGGCTCAATGAGTTGGTTGACTCCGCGTCCCTCACGCACGAACGGGTGACGATTACCAAGAATGGGTCTCCGGCCGCTGTGCTCATCGGCGTTGCCGAGTGGGAGGCCCTTCAGGAAACGCTCTTCTGGCTCAGCCAGGAGGGCAACCGCGATGCGATCGCGACAGCGCGCCACGAGATCGCGGAGGGCAAGGGTCTGACCGAGGAACAGATCCGGGCTGAGTTCGGCGTAGCCAAGCGCACCGCGTGACCTACGAGGTCATCTTCGCGCCGTCGGCGCGGCGCGAGTTGGCGAGCGTTCCGGAGCGGGTCATCCCAGCGATTATCGAATTCTTCTATGGCGACTTAGGCGCGTCGCCACGTCGCGTCGGAAAGCCGCTCGAGCGCGAGCTGGAAGGATCCTTCAGCGCGCGACGAGGGAGCTACCGGATCCTCTACGAAATCGACGACAAGAAAAGGCAGGTCCAAATTCTTCGGGTTGCGCATCGGGCGGACGTTTATCGCTCGCGCTGAAGATGCTGGGTGATCGTGGCGCGCCTCAGCATGAGCACTTGATCTCACGGCCCTTCGCAGATCGTGCCCCCAAGCAGATTCGAACTGCCGCCCCTGCCTCCGGAGGGCGAAACAGAGGCGCGCTGGGCACCGAAATCGCCCCTACTTCGGCCTATTTGCTGGGTTCTAGAGTGACTTCGGATGCGCCCCATAACCGGGCCCATGCCTCAGTTGTTGCCATTCTGTTGCTACGGTACCGATCAACCCATCGCCTTGGGTGATGCCGAAGCCTAAGATTGAGGATGAGAGGGAGGCCATCATGACCAAGCAAGCTAGTGACGCTGTTGCGGCTTGGCGCGCCCTCGAGCCTTCAGAGAAGTTGCGGATTCGACAGTCAGTCGTCATTGATCGTGTTGTGGCGAGCATGGCGATGGAGGGTGAGCCGGTATCTCAGGAATGGATCAGCCAGGCGAAAGCTCGGCGAGCTCAACTCGTAGCTTCGACACCTCCCGAGGCCCACTAACCTACGCGGAGCTATCAGATGCGATAGCTCCTCATCTGGAGGCCTTGCTGGACGAGGTTGTCCGCGGCGAGTTCGCAAGCAGGCCATTCGATGAGCAATTGGTCAAGGATTTCCACAGCGCTTTTCTGCTGCCTTTGCTGCCGAAGATGGCAGGCTCGTGGCGAACAATCAGTGTTCAAGTCGGTAACCATGTTCCGCCTCAGCCGTGGGAAGTGCCGGTGCGAATGCGCAACTACGTTGACAACGTCAACGCCCGCATCCTTGGAGCGAACACCTTCGAGTTGCAGATCGAGACGTTGGCGTACTCGGAGGGGGAGCTGCTACACGTTCATCCGTTCGAGGACTTCAACGGCAGGGCGACCCGCGCAGTCCTGATCGAGCTGATGGGCCGTTTCGACATCCCGCCTGTTGAGGTTGCGGTTGAGCGCGGCAGCGCTGCATTTGCGTCATACGCGAAAGCTCTCGCCGAATACGACAACGGCCGGCTGCAACCACTGATCGAATTCTGGGACGCGCGATTGCAGCGCGCTCAAGACGAGTTTGGCTCCGCGCTTTAGAGCGCCGCGGACGATTTCAGCGGGTGCTTCGCCAGCCATCGCTGCCTCATCTCCTCGAGTGCGGCAAGGCCAGCCGAGCGCTCGCGGGTGGATGCGCTTCTCACGAGGTCGGCAGCGATCACGGCATCCGGCGCGTAACGCCCCTCGAAGTTCAGCGAGTCGTGTCGCTCATAAATTGTCACGTCGCCATTGTTGTCAGGTGACAGGAGGTGCCGTCGTGCGAACGAATCAAGTGTCTCGTTGTTGCGAAGGTACCCGTCGACGTTTTGGGTCTGGCTGGTGAGTTCAGTGTTGATCGCGTCTGCAGCGCTCCTGCCGGTGAGCAGGAGCTCGCTGGCGGTCTTGGCAATTGAGTCCGCGGTGTAGCGGTGCCCGACTGTTCGGGAAGCGACTTTGCGAGCGATCTCCTCCGCAGTGCTTATGCGGATACGTCGGCGGATTCGGGCTAACGTGCTCTGAGAGAGTCCCGTGAACGACTGGCCAGAAAGTTCGCCGAGCAGAGCCCAAGAGGATGCGGCTGACCACGTGCGCCCTGCCCCTGCGTTCAGCGACCGGCGTTCGCTGATTGAGCGGGGAGTCACAAGCCAGGTGCCGTCGGAGAGTTGTTCGCCGGAGAGCTTGCCAGCTCGCAGAAGGTCTGTGACTTGGCGTTGAGACACGCCGAGCGCTCGGGCAGCATCTTTGGTCATCAAGCTGTCCATGTCATTTCACCTCCGCAATCAGAGCAATTATGACATATCCGAGTTGCCGCGAAAAGGTGGTCTCGGAACTTCCTTTGCCTATTCCAAGGGCTGGAATACCCAAAGGAACAGCTGGCGCTGCATTTTTGCTGATCAGCCGACACCCCCGCGCTGCGCGCGCTTCCCAACCTCCCACACCCATCGCAAGCTTTTGGAGTGGGAGGTTGGGAAGTGAAGGGGTGGCGGCAGATAAGCAAAAAGTTGAGGGATGAAAGTCGAAGTGGTGAGACGCGATGAGTGGGTTTCCGGTCGTCGGTTTGATTTGTCCGAGATAGCGTCAGCGCCCCGACGTACTGTCGAATCATGGGAAGCATCAGCGCGTACCAGACTGCCTCAGGCAAGCGCTATCGAGCGATGTACCGAAAGCCCGACCACGCCCAGACCCAGAAGCGCGGTTTCAAGACCAAGCGCGAGGCAAAGTTGTTCCTCGCGAGTGTCGAGATCGACAAGAGTCGCGGTGCCTACATCGATCCTTCAAAATCGCGCGTGCTCGTGGGGGAGTGGCTCGACGCTTGGATGGATGGCCGCGCAGACTGGCGCCCAACGTCACGCGGGCGAGCTCGCGGCATTGTCGCGCTCCACATCAAGCCTTCGCTCGGCGGCTATCCGCTCGGCTCGTTGACTCACGGCGCGGTTCAAGCATGGGCTGGTGGCCTCTCCAAGACCCAGTCGCCCTCGAGTGTGCGCAAGATTGTCAACGTGCTTTCCGGCAGTCTCCAGATGGCTGTGAAGGATGGCCGGCTTCCAGCCAACCCAGCCCACGGGCTTAATCTCTCGAAGGTCGGCAAGCCAGCCAAGCGGTATCTGACCCACGATGAAGTCCGGGATCTCGCCGACGCGGTCGATTCGCTCGGCAAGGGGATGTACCGGGGTGAGCGAAACAACTACGGCCTGCTGGTGAAAGTGCTCGCTATTGCGGGCTTCGCTGGGGCGAGGCATCTGGACTCAGGGTTCAGGACATCGACTTTGCGCGTGGCCGGCTCGAAGTTCAGCACACCATCGTCAAGGTTGATGGCGTGCAGTTCGACCCCCGGCCCAAAGACTACGACGCCAGATCCATACCAGTGCCGGCTTCGATCCTCGCCGAGCTGAAGAGCCACGCCGGGGGCAAGGAAGGCGGTTCACCAGCTTTCGCGGCAGCCCGCGGTGGATGGCTTCGCGGGCGAGTGTTCCGGCGTGGATGGCTCGATGATGCGGGGACCATGATCGGTCAGGACGGTCTGACCCCGCACGAGCTTCGGCACACGGCGGCTAGTCTCGCGATTAGCGCTGGAGCGAACGTCAAGGCGGTACAGCGGATGCTTGGACACGCGTCTGCGGCGGTGACGCTCGACGTCTACTCAGATCTGTTCGATAGCGACCTAGACGCGGTGTCGGCGGCACTGAACATCGAGATAGCTCGGAGTGTGTCAAGCCGCGGAGCGATTGATCCGCTAAAAGGTCGACTTGATACGACCGCAAAATGAGGTCTCTGCGATTGCCGAACTCGAGATCTGCAGGGAAGTATCGTCGGGCTCGATCTGCGGTGTGTCCCAGAAGAACGGGAGGTCGCGCATAACGACCACGCTGTCTAGCGTTGCAGCTCCGTCAGGTAGCGCATCGAAGAACGACGACTTCAGGCTGATCACTTGACCAGGCTCAACCGCCCATTCCTTGGATGTGAGTTCAAGAGGCTCGACGCCAGTGCCGTTTCTTCGCGGAGACCACCCCACCGCGCCCTGCTCGTGGAAAAAGGACGCGGCCTCGACAGTGGGGAACAGTGTGCTCGTCCACGCGCCACCAAGTTGCACGTCCACTGCAACACTGGTTCTAGGAGCGACCATATTCACTCGGAATCGCGTTTCGGTCTCGTCGAGATCGAACCGTGCCCGCTTTTGCACGCCCGGAAACAGTCTGCCACCGGCCACGACCGGAACGACTGAAGAGCTATGACGCTCGACAATGTAGACGCCACTTCGGGTCTTTCCGTTTTCGTCCCACTCAACCGCAATCCGGTGGGCAACGTTCTCGGTGCGGAAACCAATTCGCGCGCGAAGCCATCCCGGTCGGACCGACTGCAGGCCGATCATGCACACACCAGCAACAGCACTCCCGTCGACGATCTGCGGCCGGAACTGGTCAGGGATGAGGCTCTGTGCGACTTCAGGGTTCACCCGGTAGCTGATGAGAAGTCGACGGCGGACCTGAGCCCGCAGCGTCTTGAATCCACTCATGCTGTTGCCTCCTTGGTGTTCGCGCGAGGCGACGCGGTCGACCGTTTGCGAACTTCACGCATCACGATCTGCTCAGGACACACGGTTGAGAGAAAATCTCCGACGGACAACGCGAGTCGATCGCTGACCAGCGAATAGAGGATGCGGTTGGCATCCCTTCGTTCGGTTACGAGGCCGGCGCTACGCAGCACGCTGAGGTGCCTCGATATTGTCGGCCCGGACGCATGGAACCTGGATGCGATCTCGCCCGCGGCCAGTTCGCCGTCTTTCAGGTCCTGAAGGATCTGGCGACGCGTGGGATGCGCGAGGGCCTCGAAGATGTCGCTGACATTGTCTTGCATAGTCGCACCTTAGCAGTATTGCTAAATAGCTAACAAGGCGCTAGCTTCTGGATGTGCCGATTTTGAGGGGATCGTAACGATGAAGATCGCAATAACAGGTGGCGCCGGCTTCCTGGGACGCCACCTGGCCGAGCGGTTCGACGCAGCTGACGTCGTTGCGGTCTCTCGCCGAACAGGCGTCGATATCGTGGACGTTGAGGCCCTGGCGGAACTGTTCGATGGCTGCGAGGTCGTCGCGCATTGCGCGGGCATCAATCGGGAGATCGGCAAGCAGACCTACCAAAAGGTTCACATCGAGGGCACGCGTGCGGTCGTCGAGGCTGCACAGAGGGCCGGGGTCAAACGAATCGTGATGCTGAGCTTCTTGCGAGCTCGACCGGATTGCGGTTCGCCGTACCACGAGTCGAAATGGGCCGCCGAGGAACTAGTACGCAACTCGGGACTCGACTACACAATTCTGAAAGCTGGGATGATCTACGGTCTCGGCGATCACCTCGTGGACCACGTCAGCCACTCCGTTCAGACGATCCCGCTCTTTGCCACAGTGGGATTCCACGAGAAGTCGATCCGTCCCATCCCCGTCGGCGAGATAGTCAATGTGCTCATCGCGTCGATCGAAGGCAAACTCTCGAACGCCACAGTCGCAGTCACAGGCGCCGAGGAACTGATGCTGAGCGAAGTCGTGCGGCGAGTTGCGAAGTTGGTTGGCCGACGAGTCGCGGTGGTCCCGGCACCTGTTTGGTTGATTCGAATAGTCGCTCAGTTAGCCGAGTGGACGATGAAAATCCCCCTCCTTGCAAAGTCACAAGCTCGGATGCTGGCCGAGGGCGTCTCTGTTTCAGAACCGCCGGCTTCAGGTCTACCGGAAGAGCTGCTTCCGAAGCTTCTGTTCTCGACCGCGCAGATCGAAGCCGCGTTGCCGCCCAGAGGCGGGTTCGGGTTCGGCGACCTGAGAGTTGCACGAGCGTAAAGCGGCTGGTGGCGAGAAAAGTGTTGCCATTCTGTTGCCACGACGGATGAAGGGTCTCGCCAGTGGCCAATAAACCAGCCTCTGACCAGCTATTTCCCGAGGTGCCCCCAGGCAGATTCGAACTGCCGCCCCTGCCTCCGGAGGGCAGTGCTCTATCCCCTGAGCTATGGGGGCTAGGGTCAAGCACCAAGGGTACCAGCGTGCACGAGCATCCGACGGCGACCTCGGGCAGTCACGCTGACATGGCATCATCGAGGGATGCTCCGCACCGTGTCGTCCCACCTCGAACTGGATATCTCCGGCACGACCAACATGGTATTCAGTATTGCTGCGGCGTCGGTTGCTTCCCTCGAGTCCGAGGAACTCTCGTTCGTGCTCGACGGCATCGCAATCGAGCCGACCGAACTCATCGACTGGAATGGCACTCGCTTTCACCGGCTGGTCGGACACCGTGGGCGCATGGTGGTTGACTACCGAGCGGTTATAGCTGGGTCGACTTTGAGCGCACCCCAGCATGAGCTCGACCTGATCACGTATTTGCGCCCGAGCCGGTATTGCGAATCAGACAGCCTCACCCCGACGGCTCGGTCGGAGTTCGCTGGGCTGTCGGGTCACGCTGTAGTGTCTGCCGTCACGCTATGGGTGTGGGAACGCTTGCGGTACATGCCGGGCTCTAGCCTGCCGACCGACGGCGCGGAGCAGACGCTCCTGAGCCGCCGCGGCGTGTGCCGCGACTACGCTCACCTCGTCATCGCTCTGCTGCGGGCCCTCGACGTGCCCGCACGAATGGTTGCTGTCTACGCGCCGGGCCTGTACCCAATGGATTTCCACGCGGTCGCGGAAGCGTATGTCGACGGCACGTGGTGGGTAGTGGATGCCACACGACTCGCACCGCGCCAGAGCATGTTGCGCATCTCAACCGGTCGCGACGCAGCGGATATCGCGTTCCTCACGAATCATTGGGCCGACCTCACGCTGACGGGCATGGCCGTGCTCGCCATCGTTGACGAGCTGCCCGTCGACGACGGGATTTCGCTGCAACAGTTGGGCTAGCGGCCGAGCGACGTGATTGCAGCGGCCATGATCGGCGCGGCATCCCCCGGCTCAAAGTATGCCTTTGAGGTCGAGACGATCCAGTACGGATCGGCGAAGGCCTGAGCCTCTCCCACGCCCGAGTTGACCGTGAAATAGCCCTCGACGTTGTAGGTCGGAACAGACTTGCTCGACGTCACGAGGTCGTTCTTGAGGCGCGTGGAGTGGTCCGCGGGAAGATTAGCAACCGCGAGTTCGATGAGTTCACCGCTGGTCTGGTTGACCCACGCGCACGCTACGCCGCGCTGTTGGGCGACGCGGGCCGCGAGGCTCCCTGGCGCTGGGGTGTAATTGCTCTTGAGGCTGTAGTTCGGGTTGTAGTCGTACATCGTCTGGGCCGGCACGAGCTCGTTGCATCCGATCGTCATGGGGATGCCGTCGATCTCGCTCGCAGTTGCACTCGCTGATGGCACAGGCGTCGCGCTCGGGCTCGCCGATGCCGCCACCGTCGGGTTGTTCGTTGCGGGTGTCGGCCCTGAATCGGTGGGCATGCACCCCGCAAGAGCGATGAGCGCCATGGCGCCGAGCGGAATAAGCAGGAGGTGCGACCGGTGAAGCATGGTCCTCATCTTCGTCGTACTTGTTGCGAACAGCCTTCGCCCGCGCTGGCAATCCGGTAACGGATCTGTAAATTCGCCCCACGGAGGCCCCGGCTAAGCTTGTGGCTCGTGAATCCCGCCGACCTTTCCGCCGCCCTGCTCACCGTCGTCTCGACTGTGGTGCAGAGCCGCGGCGGCACCGCGGAGCTCACGGTTGACGACCTGCTCCTCGAGCGTCCGCGCAATCGGGACCACGGCGATTGGGCCTCCAATATCGCGATGAAGCTCGCGAAGAGCCTCGGCGTGAGCCCGCGCGAACTCGCGGAGGAGATCGCCGCCGCGGCCCGAGAGCTCGCGGGGGTCGCATCAGTTGACGTGGCCGGCCCCGGATTCATCAACCTAACTCTGGATGCCGCGGCCGCGGGCGCACTCGCGAAGGCCATCGTGGAGGCGGGCCCCGACTACGGCACCGGCGACCTCTACTCGGGCGTCACGATCGACCTCGAGTTCGTGTCTGCCAATCCCACCGGTCCGATTCACATCGGTGGCGTGCGCTGGGCTGCCGTCGGTGACAGCCTCGCCCGAATTTTCCAGACGCAGGGCGGCATCGTCACGCGCGAGTACTACTTCAATGACCACGGCGCTCAGATCGATCGATTCGCGCGAAGCTTGCTCGCGAGTTATCTCGATGAGCCCGCTCCAGAGGACGGTTACGGCGGGGTGTACATCTCCGACATCGCGGCACGGGTCATCGCGCTATACCCGGGCGATCTGTTGCACATCCCGCGCGATGAGCAGCAGGAGGTGTTCCGATCGGTAGGCGTGGAGCTCATGTTCGGCGCTATCAAGGCGAGCCTGCACGAGTTCGGCGTCAAGTTCGACGTCTACTTCCACGAAAACGAACTGCACGAGTCAGGCGCAGTTGAGCGCGCGGTTCAGCGGCTTCGCGAGCTCGGAGCAATCTTCGAGGCGGACGGTGCGACGTGGTTCCGATCCACCGCGTACGGCGACGACAAAGATCGCGTCGTAATCAAGAGCGACGGCGAATATGGCTACATCTCCGGCGACCTCGCCTACTACCTCAATAAGCGGGAGCGAGGTTTCGAGCGAAACCTCATCATGCTCGGGGCCGACCACCACGGCTATGTCAAGCGACTCATGGCGATGACGAAGGCGTTCGGTGATGAGCCGTACGTCAACCTCGAGATCCTGATCGGCCAGCTCGTCAACCTAGTTCGCGATGGCGAACCGGTGCGCATGTCCAAGCGAGCTGGGACGGTCGTCACTCTCGAAGACCTCGTCGAGGCGGTAGGGGTGGACGCCGGGCGCTACGCGCTCGTTCGGAGCTCGATCGACTCGCAAGTCGACATCGATCTCGATCTCTGGGGCAAGAAGACCAACGACAACCCCGTGTTCTACGTGCAGTATGCGCACGCTCGCACTCACAGTGTCGCGCGCAACGCGATCGCTGCCGGGGTGGACCGCACGGTGTTCGATGCGAGCCTGCTCGACCACGAGACCGAGAGAATCCTTCTTGGCATCCTCGCCGAGTATCCGCGAGTCGTGCGCCACGCCGCCGAATTGCGCGAACCGCACCGGGTCGCGCGCTACGCCGAGGAACTCGCCGGGGCATACCACCGCTGGTATGACGCGTGTCGGGTATCTCCCCTCGGGGATGAGCCCGTCGGCGATGTGCACCGAACGCGGTTGTGGCTCAATGACGCTGTGGGCCAAGTGCTCCGCAATGCGCTCGGCTTGCTCGGCGTCAGCGCACCGGATCGGATGTAGCCGTGGCTACCGCGAGACACCCGGTGCGGATCGTGTTGATCGTGCTCGGCGTGCTCCTGCTTCTTGTTATCGGATTCTTCGTCGCGGATGCCGTCGCAAAACGGTATGCGACCGATGCCGTTCGATCGCGCATCATCGAAGTGCTCGGTCTCGAGCCCACAACTCCGATCGATGTCGACCTCGGCCCTGGTTCGATTCTGCTGCAGGCCGCGCGCGGCTCGATCGACTCGGTGACCGTGAACGCAGACACGATCACCTTGGGGGATCTTTCTGGCTCGGCCCGCGTGACGGCAACCGGAGTGCCGCTCGACAGCACAAAGCCGGTGAGCACGCTCGGCATTGTTGTGACAATTTCGGAGGCTAACGTGGCGAAGCTTGCCACGTACTTGAGCGGGATCACGGTGACGAAGATCGAGCTCACGGAGGGAATCATTCGTACGACCGCCGACGTGACGGTGCTCTTCACTACCCTGCCGGTGGCCGTCGATCTGCTACCGAGTGCGCACAATGGAGCCATTGCGTTCGACCCCAAGACCATCCGGCTCGGCACTACCCAGCTGTCGGTAGACGACCTCAGAGCAAGTCCGCTTGTCTCGTCGATAGCGGGCGACATCCTTCGCTCCCGGGAGGTGTGCGTTGCGAGCTATCTTCCGAAAGCGCTCGTCGTCGACGGGGTCGCCGTGGTCGGTTCGCAATTGCAGATCTCGATCTCGGGTGACGGGACGGCGCTCGGTGACCCTGCACTGTCTACTCTCGGCACGTGTCCGTAGCCGGCGCGACGCCCTTGTTCGCTGCCTCCCGCTACTATTGATACGGCTACAGGGACCAATCCGGGTTCGCTCGCCTCACTTGACCGTCCTCCCGTGAGGTAGTTCCGTGTCCAATCCGTTCGGCACCGCCGACAACCCGCTAGCGCCCTCTTGGCTCGTGCGCCCGGAGGACGCTAACGCGCTGCCCGCGCACGTGTGGTCGCGCAACGCGACTCGCTCCGCCGCGGGAGTACTTGAGATCGCGGGCGTCGGCGCGCATGCGCTCGTTGCCCAGTTCGGCACGCCGGTGTACGTCGTAGATGAAGCCGACGTCATGGCTCGAGCGCGCGGCATCCGCGAGGCGTTTGATCGAGAGTTCGCTCGAGTCGGCTCAAGCGCAAAGGTGTACTACGCGGGCAAGGCCTTCTTGTGCACCGAGGTCGCGCGGTGGGTAACCGCCGCGGGGTTGAACATCGACGTCGCGAGCGGGGGAGAACTCGCGGTTGCCCTCGCAGCCGGAGTAGACCCTGCGCGATTGGGTCTGCACGGCAACAATAAGAGCGTCGCCGAAATCGAGCGAGCAGTGTCGGTCGGTGTCGGAGCTATCGTCGTCGACAGCGCGATCGAAGTCGAACGCGTCGCGGATGCTGCGTCCAGACTCGGGAGAGTGCAACCCGTTCGACTGCGCATCAACAGCGGAGTCCACGCGTCGACCCATGAGTATCTCGCCACGGCCCGCGAAGACCAGAAGTTCGGAATCCCGCTCGCGGATGCCGCGGAGATCGTCGATCGGATTCGGTGGCAGCCGTCGCTGAGCTTTCTCGGCCTGCACTCCCACATCGGGTCGCAGATATTCGAGTCAGAGGGTTTCGTCGAAGCTGCGAGACGACTTTTCGCGCTGCACGCCGAGCTCTCCGAGGTGGCCGTGGTTGCCGAGCTCAACCTAGGCGGAGGATTTGGGATCGCATACACCTCGGTCGATCATCCTGTTCCCGTCGATGAGATCGCGACTCGGTTCGCCGACACGGTCGCGGCTGCTGCGGCCGAGTATGGCGTGCCGGTCCCCATCATCGCCGTCGAGCCGGGGCGCAGCATCATCGGTCCCTCCACTACGACCCTATACACGATAGGCACGATCAAGGACGTGCAGGTCACGGGCGGAAACGAGCTCGTCGTGCTCGAGCCGGATGGCACGCTCACGGTTGCCGAAACCGATCTGTACGACAGCGTGCGCAAATATGTGTCGGTCGACGGCGGGATGAGTGACAACATTCGCCCGGCGCTTTACGGTGCGGACTATTCGGTACGGCTCGCAAATCGGACTTCCCACGTGCTCCCGGCGCTCGTGAGAGTCGCGGGCAAGCACTGCGAGTCGGGCGACATCCTTGTGCACGCGGACTACCTGCCCGGTGACGTCAAGCCGGGTGACCTCGCGGCAATCCCAGCGACAGGCGCATATGGCTGGTCCATGTCGAGCAACTACAACTATCTCGCTCGCCCACCCGTTGTTGCCGTGCGCGACGGAATCGCCCGCCTGATCGTGCGCGGAGAAACCGAAGAAGACCTCTTGAGCCGCGATGTAGGAGTAACCCAGTGATCGAATACCGCAACCTTCGTGTCGCCATCCTCGGCGGCGGCAGCGTTGGCGCTCAGGTGGCCGCGCTTCTGCTCGAGCACTCGGCCGAGCTCGCCGCGCGGGCGGGCGCCGGGCTCGAACTCGTCGGTGTCGCCGTCCGCAACCCGGACGCCATCCGCGACACAGAAATTCCGCAGGAACTGATCACGACCGACGCCGAATCGCTCATCTTGGGCGCCGACATCGTGGTCGAGCTGATTGGCGGCATCGAGCCGGCGCGCAGTTACATTCTGCAGGCGCTCAATTCGGGAGCGGATGTCGTCACGGCAAACAAGGCCGTCCTCGCGAACCACGGTCCTGAGCTCTTCGCGGCCGCCGAGCAGGTCGGCGCACAGCTGTACTACGAGGCGGCCGTCGGTGGCGCGATCCCGATCATCCGTCCGTTGCGTGACAGTCTCGCGGGAGACCGCGTCAAGCGCATTCTCGGTATCGTCAATGGCACGACCAACTACATCCTCGACCGCATGGATACCCAGGGCGACAGCCTCGCCGACGCGCTCGCCGAGGCAACTCGGCTGGGGTACGCCGAGGCCGACCCCACCGCAGACGTCGAGGGTTTCGATGCGGCACAGAAGGCTGCGATCCTCGCGAGCCTCGCCTTCCACACGGCCGTACCGCTCTCAAGCGTGCATCGCGAGGGCATCACGGGCATCACTAGCGAAGCCGTGCTCGCCGCACGCAAGGCCGGCTACGTGGTCAAGTTGCTCGCGATCTGCGAACGATTCACGGATACCGCAACCGGGGTCGAGGGCGTGGCGGCTCGCGTGCATCCGGCCCTCGTCCCCGTCAACCACCCACTCGCCTCGGTGCACGGCGCCAACAACGCCGTGTTCGTTGAGGCTGAGGCCGCGGGAGATCTGATGTTTTATGGCGCAGGGGCCGGCGGGATCGAGACCGCGTCGGCCGTACTCGGTGACCTCGTGTCGGCCGCTCGACGCCATGTCGCCGGCGGCCCGGGTGTCGCCGAATCCACGCGGTCCAACCTGCCAGTCCTGCCGATGTCGAGCGTGACGACGCGCTACCAGATCACGCTCTCGGTCATTGATGAGCCCGGAGTGCTTGCGACAATCGCCCGGCTATTCAGCGATCACGGGGTTTCCGTCGAAGCGGTCTCGCAGTCGGTGCGGGACAGTGCGCCGGCCGCCCAGCCCACCGCTACCCTTGTGATAGTCACCCACCAGGCGGGCGAATCTTCTCTTGCCTCAACTGTGGCCGCACTCGGCGAAAGTTCCGTGGTGTCGAGTGTCGTTTCCGTCTTGAGAGTCGAAGGACTTCAGTAATGGCCCACCAGTGGCGCGGAGTTCTCCGCGAATATGCCGATCGCCTCGACATCTCTGATGCGACCCCAATCATCACGCTCGGTGAGGGCGGCACGCCCCTCATCGAAGCGCCGGCGCTGTCACTGCGCACCGGCGCCAATGTCTGGGTCAAGTTCGAGGGCATGAACCCGACGGGGTCATTCAAGGACCGCGGAATGACCATGGCGGTCTCCAAGGCAGTCGAGCACGGCGCGAAAGCGGTGATTTGCGCGTCGACCGGAAACACATCGGCGGCCGCGGCGGCATATGCAACGCACGCCGGCATCACGGCGGCGGTGCTCGTACCCGAGGGGAAGATCGCGATGGGCAAGCTTGCTCAAGCGATCGCGCACGGGGCCGAGCTTCTGCAAGTCCAAGGCAACTTCGACGACTGCCTCGACATCGCCCGTGACCTCGCGGCGAACTACCCGGTGCACCTCGTCAACTCCGTGAACCCCGACCGCATCGAGGGCCAAAAGACGGCGGCATTCGAGGTCATCGAAGCGCTGGGAGATGCACCAGACATCCACATCGTTCCCGTCGGCAACGCCGGCAATTACACGGCGTATCACCGCGGCTATAGCGAGGATCTCGCCGCCGGCGCGAGCACTCGAATGCCTCGTATGTTCGGATTCCAAGCATCCGGAAGTGCGCCAATTGTCCTCGGCCAGATCGTCAAGAACCCGGAGACACTCGCGAGCGCGATCCGGATCGGAAATCCGGCATCGTGGGAACTCGCCATCTCCGCGCGAGAGAACAGCGACGGATACTTCGGTGCGATCTCCGACGAAAAGATTCTCGAAGCGCACCGAATCTTATCGGCCGAGGTCGGCATCTTTGTCGAGCCGGCATCCGCGATCAGTGTCGCCGGACTCCTAGAGCGCGCCGAGGCCGGCCAGATCCCGCGTGGCGCGACTGTCGTGCTCACCGTGACTGGCCACGGCCTTAAAGATCCCCAATGGGCGCTGCGTCGGCCGGATGGGTCAGACATAACACCGACGGTCGTCCCCGTGGACACCGCCGAAGTCGCGAGCGTCCTCGGGCTGAAAAAGGTATGAGCGCCACCCTTGCCCGCATCCCGGTCGGGCGTTCCGTCGTCGTGCGCGTCCCCGCAACGTCGGCGAACCTCGGGCCCGGCTTCGACACGCTCGGCCTCGCGCTCGCGCTCTACGACGAGTTGACGGTTTCCGTCACCGCGATGTCTGGGGTGGTCGTCGACGTTGAAGGCGTCGGCGCGGGCGAGGTGCCCTCGGACGAGTCCAATCTTGTCGTCCGCTCCATCCAGCATGCATTCGACCACTACGGGCTCGAGATGCCTGGCCTCGCGCTGCACGCACACAACGTGATACCGCACGGTCGCGGTCTCGGGTCGTCTGGTGCGGCAATCGTCTCGGGAATCATGGCTGCGAAAGGGCTGCTTGAGGGCATTGTCGAGATTGATTCGGATGATCTCCTCACCCTTGCGACCGAACTCGAGGGTCACCCAGACAATGTCGCCCCGGCCCTCTTCGGCGCACTGACGATCGCGTGGACGACGCCCGACGGCCCCAAGGCCAAGAAGCTCATCGTGCACCGCGGGGTTTCGCCCGTTGTCTGCGTACCGGCCGCGACCATGTCGACGGCGCTCGCACGAAGCCTGCAGCCCGCGTCAGTTCCCCATGCCGATGCCGTGTTCAACGTCTCGCGGAGCGCTCTGCTGATTGCTGCGCTCATCCAAAGCCCCGAACTGTTGCTCGAGGCCACCGAGGATCGGCTTCATCAGGATTACCGTGCGAGCGCAATGCCTGAGACCAATTCGCTCATTCAGGTCCTGCGCAAGAACGGCCTCGCCGCCGTGGTTTCCGGCGCGGGCCCGTCAATTCTCGTGCTCGCCAGTGACCCATCGCAGCGACTTGTCGCTGCCGAACTCGTCACCGAACACTCGGCCAACCCGTGGGAATCGCTCATGCTTGCCGTGGATTTCAAAGGTGCTACAGTGGAGACGCACCAGGTAGAAGCTTCGGCCTAGGCCTAGCTTCCCGGTTGCGCATCACCCACGACCAAGAGACAAGATTCCTACGCATCCGTGTAGACACCTCGGTCGATCAACTCTCCGCCGCAGGTGTACAACGCGGTCGGGGGAAGGAACCCTTTTTAGTGACTGACGTCAACATCCGCGCCCATGATGCGGATTCTCGCACCGACCTGAGTGCGCTGAAGCTCCCCGAGCTCCAGGCTCTCGCCGCTGAACGCGGCATCAACGGTGCAACCAAACTTCGTAAAGGAGATCTAGTGAACGCACTGAATGAATTCGACAACAACGACTCGTCGACAACTGACACGCCCTCCGAGGCCGTCGAAAGCCGCATCGATTCTGCTCCCGCGGCGACCACAGGCGAAGCCGTTGCGGCACCTGTCCGCAAGCGCACGTCGCGCCGGGTAACGAGCGCCGACACCGACGCGATCGCTGCTGCGCCGGTGTTGGCTGGCGCGCCCGCTGTGGATGTCGCGCCTGTCAGCTCCGACTCTGAGCCGCGATCGGCCGCATCCCATGTCGCCGGTGCCGAATCCGGATTTGAGGACTTCTTCGCCGAAGACCCGACCCCCGCCGACGTTGCCGTCGGTGAGACCGCACCCGAGGTTGACGAGCAGGGCGACCTCGTCGAGCAGGAGGCGGGCACGAGCCGCAACTCGCGCAATCGCAATCGCAATCGTCAGGGTGCCGGCGACGGAACGCCTCGCCAGCAGAACAACCAAAACCCTCGCCAACCCAATGGGGGCGAGAACCAGAATGGTCAGCAGAACCACAACGGCCAGGGTAACCGCCAGACGCAGCGCCAGCAGCAAGACAACCTACGACCCCTCGAAGGCCAGCGTCAGGTTGAGGGCGAAGGCGACGACCGCAGCGGGCGCAGCCGCTATCGTGACCGCAAGCGCGGGCGCGGACCGATGGGCGATGATTTCGAGCCCGAGATCACGGAAGACGACATTTTGATTCCGGTCGCCGGAATCCTTGACGTCCTCGACAACTATGCGTTTGTACGCACCTCTGGTTACCTGCCCGGCAATAACGACGTCTATGTTTCGCTCGGCCAGGTCAAGAAGTATTTCCTGCGCAAGGGTGACGCCGTCGTCGGCGCCATCCGCCAGCCGCGCGATGGCGACAACGCCCAAGGGCGCCAGAAGTACAACGCAATCGTGCGCATCGACTCGATCAACGGCCTGCCCGTCGAGGATGCGGCGAACCGCGTCGAATTTGGCAAACTCACGCCGCTGTACCCGCAGGAACGCTTGCGTCTCGAGACGGAGGCGAGCAAGCTCTCGACCCGCATCATCGACCTCGTGTCGCCGATCGGCAAGGGCCAGCGCGGATTGATCGTCTCGCCGCCGAAAGCAGGTAAAACTCTTGTGCTTCAAGCCATCGCCAACGCGATCGCGAAGAACAACCCCGAAGTGCACCTCATGGTCGTGCTCGTTGACGAGCGTCCCGAAGAAGTCACCGACATGCAGCGCACAGTCAAGGGCGAGGTCATCGCCTCGACCTTCGATCGCCCCGCTGAAGACCACACGACAGTCGCCGAGCTTGCGATCGAGCGCGCCAAGCGCCTCGTTGAGCTCGGGCACGATGTTGTGGTGCTCCTCGACTCGATCACGCGACTCGGTCGCGCGTACAACCTCGCGGCGCCGGCCTCCGGGCGCATCCTCTCGGGAGGCGTCGACTCGTCCGCGCTCTACCCGCCGAAGCGATTCTTCGGTGCCGCCCGCAACATCGAGGAGGGCGGTTCGCTCACGATCATCGCGACCGCGCTCGTCGAGACCGGTTCGAAGATGGACGAAGTGATTTTCGAGGAGTTCAAGGGAACCGGAAACATGGAGCTTCGTCTCTCGCGTCAGCTCGCCGACAAGCGCATCTTCCCCGCGGTGGATGTCAACGCATCCGGCACCCGTCGCGAGGAGATGCTGATGGGCGCCGATGAGGTCAAGGTCACGTGGAAGTTGCGCCGCGCGCTTGCTGGGCTCGACCAGCAGCAAGCGCTCGAGATCGTTCTGGGCCGGCTCAAGGAGACGAACACCAACGTCGAGTTCCTCATGCAGGTTCAGAAGTCGATGCCGAACCCGGCAGGCAGCACAGAGGCCTAACGATGTTCGAGTCAGTGCAGTCGTTGCTGGCCGAACATGACGAACTCCAGGGACTGCTCGCCGACCCGGAGCTCCATTCGGATCCGGCCAGAAGCAAAAAGGTCAACCGTCGTTACGCGGAACTGTCGCGAATTGTCGCGGCGTACCACGATTGGCTAAGGCTGACCGATGACGTTGGTGCGGCCACGGCCATGGCGGAGGACGACGCGTCATTCGCGGCCGAGCTTCCCGGGCTCACCGAAGAGCTGGATGCGGCGCAGGAGAAACTGCGCAGACTGCTGATCCCGCGCGACCCCAACGATGCCCGCGACGTCATCATGGAGATCAAGATGGGTGAGGGCGGCGCGGAGTCTGCCCTCTTCGCCGGCGATCTGTTGCGGATGTATTTGCACTACGCCGAGACCAAGAAGTGGAAGACCGAGATCATCGAGCAGACCTCGAGTGACCTCGGCGGGATCAAAGATGTCCAGGTTGCGTTCAAGGGAAACTCGAGTGTCCCGGCTGAGGGAATCTGGGCGCACCTGAAATATGAGGGCGGAGTCCATCGCGTGCAGCGCGTGCCGGCGACCGAATCGCAGGGACGTATCCACACCTCGGCCGCGGGCGTACTTGTCTTTCCCGAGGTCGACGAGCCCGAAGAGGTCGAGATCAGTCAGAACGATCTCAAGGTTGACGTATATCGGTCGAGTGGCCCCGGCGGGCAATCGGTCAACACGACAGACTCCGCCGTTCGCATAACCCACATTCCCACTGGGATCGTCGTCGCGATGCAGAACGAGAAGAGCCAGCTGCAAAACCGTGAAGCGGGAATGCGAGTGCTTCGCGCGCGCATCCTCGCCCATTATCAGGAGATCGCGGATGCTGAGGCGAGCGATTACCGCAAGAGCCAGATTCGTACGATGGATCGGTCCGAGCGCATCCGTACATACAACTTCCCCGAGAACCGCATCGCCGATCACCGCACCGGGTACAAGTCATACAACCTCGACCAGGTGATGAACGGTGCGCTCGAGCCGGTCATCCAGTCCTGCATCCAGTTCGACGAAGAGTCTCGACTCGCCTCGGTCGGCACCGAGGCCGGTTGATCACCACCACGCGAAGAAGCA
>Ga0209511_1000974_pt1 | contig 26461 bp, 23 predicted proteins | sample SSSSmetaG_FD_184141 | JGI IMG/M metagenome (GOLD analysis project Ga0209511, IMG submission 184141) | Glacier valley bacterial and archeal communities from Borup Fiord, Nunavut, Canada, to study Microbial Dark Matter (Phase II) - ​SSSS... | ecosystem: Environmental > Aquatic > Freshwater > Ice >... | reverse complement strand
AATTTATTGGATGGGAAGTCAGGATCTCCCAATTTCTGTGAGCAATGAAGAGCCAAAATTTGTATCAATTTCAGGATTTAAGCCGGCTAATATTATTATGGGACTTATGTCACTATTAACTCTTTTAATTCTCACATTTGGGCATCAGTTGAAAACAGATTTCCCCTTTTTGAAACTACCGGTTATGATAATTGCTTCGTTTTTTATTATTGCGTCATGTTATTACCTAACAATCGGAAGAAATAAATATATAGAAATCAAAGAAAATCCTAAACCGACAGAATAACTTGACAGAAAAACTACCGCCACTAAACAGGACTTCATGTGGTCGGCACGACCCAGCATGAAGGCCCGGTTGCACTGAATCCAAGGCACCGACGCAATTTCTCTACGTACTTATCATCGGTTTTGTGGTTTATACGGATTAGCTGAGTCAGCCATTTTCAGTTGGAATATGGGAGGTCTTTCTTGATTTTCCGGCAACCATCCTCGTTGGTGCAGATTTGCAATACATGTCCTGCAGATTCCGGGATTTTCAATCACATTTAAACTAATTTTAGAAACCTCAACAATTGTTGAAACGAAACAAAGTGAGCCTTTTACACTTTGAAAATTTTTATATTTGTAGAAAGAATTGAATACATGAGAACTCCGCCAACAAATATCTTTGATGCAGAGCCGTGATAAAATGCTTAAAACAATTGGGTGGGTATAATTTGTACCTACCCATGATGAAATGGATGAAAAATAAGTGATACTATACATCTAAATTATGAGCAACATTAAATTATTTGAGAGCAAACAAATAAGAACTGTTTGGAACGAAACCGACGAAAAATGGTATTTCGTTGTAGCAGATGTTATACAGGTGTTGACCGACACACCCAACCCCGGCGATTATATTAAGAAAATGCGTAAGCGTGACGAGGAACTCTCCAAAGGGTGGGGACAATTTGTCACCCCCCTTTCGGTCGACACTATTGGAGGCAAACAAAAGCTGAATTGTGCCAATTCAAAAGGCCTTTTGCGTATTATACAATCTATTCCATCTCCAAAAGCGGAGCCATTTAAACTGTGGTTAGCACAAGTTGGCTCCGACAGATTGGATGAAATTGAAAATCCGGAGCTTGCTGCAAAACGGACAAGGGAATTGTATAAGCTAAAAGGTTATCCGGATGACTGGATTGAAAAGCGAATGCGTAGTATTGCTATTCGTGAGGAATTGACAGAAGAATGGAAAAACAGAGGAGTCAAAGAGGAAATAGAATATTCAATACTCACCGCTGAAATTTCAAAAGCAACGTTCGGGTTGACTCCTTCAGAGTATAAAAAAGTGAAAGGACTGAAAAGCCAAAACCTGCGCGACCATATGACTGACCTTGAATTGATTTTTTCGATGTTAGGAGAAGCTTCCACCAAAGAAATTGTTACAAACACAGATCCTAAAGGATTTGAACCGAACAAAAAAGCAGCAAAAGCCGGTGGAAAGATTGCCGGTGATGCAAGGAAACAACTTGAACTAAAATCGGGAAAGAAAGTAGTCACAAGTGCAAACTATTTGCCTGAATCACAGAAGAAAGGTATTAAACAGAAAAAAAACAACGAATAGAAAAAAAACAAAAATGAAAACTTCCATCTTCTTCGCAATCCTCCTTTTAGGACTTTCATTTGGAACCGTTTATTCTCAAAACTTCAACAAGGCAAAAATGGATCGCTTGTTCGATGCACTTGCTCAAAAAGAGAAGGCAATGGGAAATTTAACGCTGTCGAAAAACGGGAATGTGATTTATAGCCGGGCAATCGGTTACAGTTCAATAACTGCTGCGGGTATGAAACCGTCAACAGTCCTGACCAAATACCGGATTGGTTCAATTACCAAGATGTTTACAACCACAATGATCTTCCAGCTCGTTGAAGAGGGAAAATTGAAACTCACAACAACATTGGATACCTATTTTCCAAAACTGCCAAATGCGAACAAAATCACAATTGGGAACTTACTGAATCATCACAGTGGATTGCATAATTTCACAAACGATGCGGAGTATGCTGGTTACATGACGCAGCCGAAAACCCAGGATGAAATGCTTGCCATCTTTGAGAAAAACAAGGTTGATTTTCAGCCAAATGAAAAAGCCGAATACAGCAACACGAACTTTGTAATTCTGGGATTTATTATTGAAAAGATTACCAAACAACCGTATTCAGTTAATCTGAAACAACGGATTACTTCAAAAATAGGGCTTTCGAACACTAACTATGGCGGAAAGACCAACCTGAATAACAATGAATGTTTTTCATATCAGTTTGTAAGTACGTGGAATCAAATGCCAGAAACAGATATGAGTATTCCGGGCGGTGCAGGCGCAATTGTATCAACGCCTACCGACCTGACTAAATTTATCGAAGCATTGTTCTCGTTGAAGCTGGTTTCGCAGCGTAGTTTAGATCAAATGAAAACGATGACCGATAGTTTTGGAATGGGGATGTTCCAAATACCATTCTACGATCAAAAAGCTTATGGGCATGGCGGTGGCATTGACGGTTTCGGATCGAACCTGGCTTTTTTTCCCGAAGATAGTTTGGTCATGGCTTATTGTACGAACTGGATGGTTTATCCGATGAATGATGTACTGATCGGCGTTTTAAGTATTTATTTTAAAAGGGATTATTCAATTCCAACATTCACTTCGGTCTCTCTGAAAGCAGAAGAGCTGGATAAATATTTAGGTGTTTATTCGAGCACTCAACTTCCATTAAAAATTACAATCACAAAAGACAATACCTCACTTATTGCCCAGGCAACCGGACAATCCTCTTTCCCGCTTGAACCAACTGAAAAAGACAAGTTTAAATTCGACCAGGCCGGTGTTGTAATCGAATTTAATCCGGATAAAAGCGAAATGACATTGAAGCAAAACGGAGGCGTTTTCTTATTCACGAAAGATAAATAGCGGAACAAAAAAGATTTGTATTTGTTACCAGCTTGTATCTAATTTTAAACAGGCATTTCAACAAAAAAATCGTAATGAAAACTAAAATATTACTTTACTTTTTATTGCTTGGTGCAATAGGTTGCAAAAATGGAGTGGTTGAAAACAACCCTTCAGATTCGAACATGCCAACTAACTCAAATGCCTTCGTGGCTTCAGTAATAACTTCGGCAGGTGTTATAAAAACCTGGCAAAGTGCTGCAAATAAGAGCCAAACATTAAGTCCGGCCATTCCTGGAATTGATTATTTTGCTATTCGTGGTGGAATAGATCCATCCGAATTAACTTTGATAAGTTTTGGTAAATTTACTGATGAATCATCTGTAAATCCAGGTAGACTAACGATCTATTTGAAAAGTGTTAAAGATACAGGTTCTTATGTTTTAGGAGGATCATCCACAAACTATGCAGTATTAAGTATATTAAATCAGGTTGGAGAGATAGTTAATTACAATACTGACAACAACAAAACTGGGATGATAATTATTTCAAATTTAAATTTAGTTAGTAGCACGGTTTCTGGCAAATTCGCATTTCAGGCAACAAATAATTCATCAGATATAAATATTAAAAATGGAAGTTTTACGAACGTTCCATTTGAGCAGTAAAGTACAATACTATGCTGCATTAGTGAAATTGTAAGCTAAGTTCTGAAAAACCGGACTCACAGTTGGAATATTTCCATAATAACTACATCCTTTTTGATTTAGCAACTCGGCTTCAGTTCCCCAGATTTCCCTTTTCAAAAAATCCAGACAATTAGTAGGTAGTCTTCTGACATTTTTTACTTTTACTGAAAATGTAAGACCATGACTGTAAAACGAACCTTCGATATTCTCGAGCATTGTCTCAAAAACTACCCCCGTGCTGATTCTGTCGCCGGAAAATACGATAACCAATGGATTCCGTTTAGTACTGAGCAGTTTGCCCGTCAGTCGGAATTGCTTGCTCTGGGATTATTGGCATTGGGTATGAAAAAGGGGGATCGCGTGGCAACCGTATCCGGGAATCGTCCCGAATGGAGCTTTGTAGATATGGCACTGGCGATGACGGGAGCGGTCCATGTTCCGGTATACCCTACCATCAGCGAAGAGGAATACAGTTATATTTTCAGTCATGCTGAGACCCGCTATATTTTTGTCTCTGACGATAAGCTATTTAAAAAACTGAGCCCGATGATCGGGCAGATTCCCAGCCTTGAGCAGATTTTCACTTTTAATCAGGTCACCGGCGCAACCAATATCGATTATCTCTACAACTTAGGTAAGGAGCACGAACAGGATCTCGCCTACCCACTTCATTTACTGAAACAGTCGATTCAGGAGGATGAGATGGTTACACTTATCTACACCTCAGGAACGACTGGAATTCCCAAGGGAGTAATGCTTTCGCACCGGAACCTTGTTTCGAATTTCACAACGCACGCCAATAATTTTTCGATGGGTCCCGCTCATAAAGCTATTTCGTTTTTGCCACTTTGTCATATTTTCGAACGAATTGTCAATTACAATTTTCTCTATAAAGGGATTGGGATGTATTATGTCGAGACGCTGGCTCAGATAATGCCTGCTATCAAAGAAGTTCAGCCCCATATCTTCTGTGGAGTACCGAGGTTGCTCGAAAGGGTTTACAACAGCATTCTCACCAAGGGGAAGCAACTAAAAGGGATTAAGAAGACTCTCTTTTTCTGGGCGGTTGATCTGGGGCGTGGTTATGAGTTTAATGCTAAAATGAATCCGTGGTTTCGTTTGAAACTGGCCATTGCCGATAAATTGATCTACTCGAAATGGCGCGAAGGATTGGGGGGTAATCTACAGATTATTGTTTCGGGTGGAGCAGCTTTGCAACCCCGCATAGCAAGGGTTTTCAGTGCTGCTAAAATCTATGTTTTAGAAGGTTACGGTTTGACGGAGACTTCACCGGTGATTGCTGTTGGCAATTTATTGACACGCGAGTTAAAAGTCGGCACAAACGGCCCGGTATTGCCAGGTGTACAGGTGAAGATTGCCGAAGATGGTGAAATCCTGACGAAAGGGCCTAACCTGATGATGGGCTATTACCGGGAGCCTGAACTGACGGCTGAGGTGATCGATAAGGATGGGTGGTTTCATACAGGCGACATCGGTATCCTTGATGAAGGGAAATACCTGAAGATTACCGACCGGAAGAAAGAGATCTTCAAACTCACAGGCGGCAAATATATTGCGCCACAAATGATTGAAAATAAGCTGAAAGAATCGATGTTTATTGATCAGGTGATTGTAATTGGCGATCACGAAAAATTTGCCAGCGCACTGATTGTCCCCAATTTCGAATACCTGCAGGTTTGGTGTACCGAAAACCAAATTCCGTACAGCGACAACGCAGAAATGATCACTCATCCGAAAGTTCAGGCGATACTGCTGCGCGAAGTGAAAGAGATCAACAAAACCCTTGGACAACACGAGGAGATCAAACGGTTCAGGCTGATAGCAGATCTGTGGAGTCCGGTGACCGGTGAATTGTCGCAGACGCTCAAGTTAAAACGAAAAATTATTGAAGCCAAGTATAAAGATTTGATGGAGGAGATATTCGCTTCATCACGCGAGGAAGACTAATATAAGCCTTAAACTTATTCAGTTTCTTTAGGCCCCTACTCTACTTCATTTTTTTTCAGGTTATCTTTCATCAGCATTGGTGCCCGTTCGAACGGTACGGTGCGGTCGAAAAGATAACGCATTGTGTAGTGGGTTTTCGCGTGAACACCTCCAACTGACTGATATATTGACATCATCTTCGGATTAAAATCGCCTACCCACGAAAGTTCCACTTCGTTGATCCACAACTTACGCTGCATGACTTTGTCCATATGCCAGAACACAGCAGATTCAAGACCAGTTCCCTGAAATTTAGGAACAACACCCATAATCAAAATTCTTGCTCTTGTTATTGTCCGAAGCTTTTTGTACCAAATAAACTTTAGTATGCTCCACCAATTCGATTTACCATTCAACTTCTTCAAAATCTGATTCCAGTCAGGAATCATTCCAAAAAGGAGAACAGGCTCGTCGTTATAATAGGCGAACCAGATAAACTCTTCATCTGCAATCAGCTTGGCAATCTTCATCATGCCCCGGATATCGTCAAGATCAACTGGCTGGTGATTATCGAATCGTGCCCAGGCCTGTTCGTAAATCTTAACAAAATCCTGAATATATTTCTCAATATTGTCGAACCGAACATGTTCGAATCTGAAGTTCGGCTTTTTAGCAACCCATTCGGCAATTTTCCAAAATCGTTCAGGGAAAGGTTCCTTATGATTAAGATGATAACTGAATTGTTCGAAGTATATTTTAAATCCGTAATTTTCAAATAATGGAAGGTAATACGGTTTATTGTAAGGCATTCCAAATCCCTGTTGCATAAATCCTTCGACAAGCAATCCCCAATTGATCAGGTTCTCGCCGAAATTAACCGGACCGTCCATCGCCTCCATTCCACGCGTTGCAAGCCATGCTTTGGCAGTATCAAAAAGCAGATTTGCAGCTTTCTGATCATCAATGCATTCAAAATAACCACATCCTCCAGTTGGCTGGTTAAAAGTATAGGCTCTGTTCCCATTAATAAACGCTCCAATCCGGCCAATCACTTTACCACTATCATCTTTTAAGATCCAGCGGGTTCCGTCGCCATGTTTGTAGAACTCATTTTTTGTGGGATCAAAGGCCGCATCTTCGAGTACTTCAAGGGGGGGCACCCAGTTCTGATCGTCTTTATAAATATCGTGACCAACCTGATGAAAAGCTTTGACTGTACTATGTTCTTTTACTTCAATGACTTCCATAAACAATAATGGGGTTTATTTGCGGTGCGAAATTAGTGATTTAAAAACTGTGGTCAAAAAAGCAGCATAAGAAGTTTGCATTACGACAATTTAATCTGCTTTTTACTTTTGTCGCCTTTTTACAATCTCCCGTGCGTCCTCGCAATCGATTTCACTAAGAATGTGTTCCGCATTTTCCTGCGCGGTTTTCGAATCAATCGTTTTCAGAATCTTCGCATGACTGATCGCTATTTCATTCAGATTCAGATTTCGCATCCCTATCTGTATAAAAACCCTTGAAAACACAATCGACAATTGCGGATCCTTCGAAAGAGGTGGCATCAACTCAAAAAACGGATCGAAATTTTCGTCCGGGGCATCGGAATCTGTAAGAGCCAGTCGTCCAATCATTAACAATCCTACAATTTTAACCAATAGTTTTTTGCCAAGACAATATTCAAAAGCTTTTTTGTAAGCAAAATTAGTTATGGAAAACAGGTTCATGGCAGCCTGTTCAGCAATCTCGATTGACTGGAAATTCTTCACCCAAAAATCCATCTGGTTCTCGGTAACTTCGGCAGGCTCTTCAAGAAGCATAGCAAGAATCATTGTTTCACGCCATTGCTTGTTCCATAGCTTAAGGGCCAACAGGTGATTCTTCTCATAATGAGATGCAATTTCCCGTAACAATGGAATTGAAACGCCAAAATTCACTTTATAATCAACTCCTCTTTTTAGCATCGAATTGACTACTTCAATATTTTGTAACGGCTTAATCTTTGACAAGATTTCCTGAAACATCCGCTCCGCATCGGGATTGTCGAGTAAATAATCCATCGCTTTGTTAAAAGTTAATACCAGAAAACAAAGTTAACAATACTGATGTAACGACAGGATGTTTTTCAAAATATGATCGTTATGCGCATTGCAATAAATGCATCACTCAGAAATACAACCAATTAACAATAAAGCCATTTTTTTAAATATTCAGTTATGCAAATCAGAAAACATTTTCTATATTTGCAACCGCTAAACGGTGGATGTAGCTCAGTTGGTTAGAGCACTGGTTTGTGGTACCAGGGGTCGTGGGTTCGAACCCCATCTTCCACCCAGCTAAAAGCCCAACATGTTGTAAAAAACATTGTTGGGCTTTGTTATTTATTATTGAATCCATTTGCCGGCATCTGTTATAAATTTTGATGTACGGATCCAAATTACAATCCAATCAATTTTGAAAGCGCCTTAAAATCATTATTATATCGATGATTTCTTCCATTCTTTCATATAATATTTGGATAATTGATCGATATCACCGGCAAAAACTTCCGGAGATTTCTGATCCCATAAATATTTGCGACTATTGAGTGTTGTGACTCCAAAGCCTTGTTTTTCAAATTCATGAACCAATTTCTGATTAAATTCATTCCAACCACCGTCACCGGAAAGGTAAATCATTAAAACTGCATTATTACCCTTTTATGCAGACAATTGAAATGGCAAATCATTTACAGAACAAACATCCTGAGCTTCCAAACAATCGTTACCACCAAGCAAGCATATCAAACAAATTCCAAGATATCGTAAAACCATTTTCAATAGGATTCGTATCTCGTCGCTATGTAAGCACAATCTTTGCCGGATTAATTAATTCGGTAAAGGTTCGTTTATCAGTAAATCAAATTTCTGGCTCTAAGACGTTTGGTAAGGGTAATTGGATTTTGTAATGATTGCTGCTGGCTTTTAGTGACTGGCAACTGGCAGACCCGCTTACAAAAGAACAGGCGTTATCTCAATCTCTAAAGGTTTACTGTAATAATAGTTAGTGCAATCATGCCAACTGCAAGTTGCCAAAAGCCAGCTGCTATATGCCGCATGATCCTTCATAGAATCACATTTCCTTCCTATTGATACAAGTTACGCATAATTTAGTCTGTCTGTTTTTCTTTCAGGTTTGCAACCTCCCGTTTTTTCTGTTGTCTATAGAGTATACTTTTCAATTCTGGTTTTCGGATTAAGATTTAGAAGTTATGTAATGATCGTAACCGATTGATGACAGATAAATAAGTGGCATTTGTGAGACCATCTTATTATCGGAATTAATGAATGAGAAACAGAATATTAAAAGCTTGGAATCAGTATTAACAGACATACACGAGGCGGATATTGAGGATAGTTTGCGCGGCGACGAACGCGCCAGACGCCGATTGTACGATCTTTATGCGAAAGCAATGCTTAACGTATGTTACATAATGACTGGAAATTTACATGATGCAGAAGATGTTTTGCAGGAAGCTTTTACTGTGGCATTTCTTAAACTGAATACTTACAGATACGAATCGTCGTTTGGATCGTGGCTTAAACGCATCGTGATCAATAACAGTCTCAACTTTTTGAAAAAAAGGCGCGAATCCTTGATTTATGAAGCCGAAATCCAAAAGTATGAAGTTTATGAATCAGACGAACTACCTGTTGGCCTGACGGTTGAAAAAGTATTATCTGCAATGGAAAAGCTCCCTTCTGGTGCCAGAATCGTTTTTTCACTTTACCTGATGGAAGGTTACGATCACCAGGAGATAGCGGGAATATTAAATATCAGTGAATCAACCTCCAAATCACAATACATGAGGGCCAGGAGGCGAATGCAAGAAATTTTATCTGAAAATAAATATCAGTAAAAATGAAAAAAGAAGATCAACTCGAAGATTTTATCACAAGGTTCAGGGATGAATTTGATACAAAAGAACCATCTGAAAGGATATGGGAGAATATTAATAGAAAAATTGGCAAAACGCAGAATCATAGCTCCGTATTTAAAATCTTCTACCGTATTGCCGCTGTTTTCGTGTTACTCTTTTCAATTACAATTATGACATATTACTTGCGTAGTAAAAAGGTTGAACGAGCGGAAGTTTATGGATTTGCAGCCAGTTCGCCCAAGATCATTGAACTTCGTGAATCAGAGATTTATTATTCGTCACAGATCAACGAAAAGATAACCCAGCTGGAGAAATGTTCGCACTCGAATCCCGAACTCGTAAAAGAGGTTGAAAGCGACCTTTCGGAACTCGATATATCGTACAACAATCTGAAGAACGATCTGAAGGAAAATATTGCTAATCAGGAGGTGATTGAGGCAATGATCGAGAACAACCGCGAAAGGCTGGTTCTGCTGGATGATGTCTTAACTCAAATTAATTGTTAATAAACAAATGATGCACAGGTTAATAATTATATTTTGTCTGTTCCTGTTCGGAATTCAGGTTCCGTGTTTCTCAACGGTTCAGTCATCCGAAACACAAAATATCAAACGTGGTTTCCCAACCACCGGAAATGTTGCCGTGGAAATAGACAGTAAATACGGACGTATTGAAATAATCCCTTGGAACAAGGATTCTGTAGTCATCGAAGTAACGACTACCGTAAAAACCACCACTAAAGAGAAACTGTCGAAATACTTCGACAATATTGATTATGAGTTCAATTCGACTCAGAATTTTGTTACGGCACGCACTATTTTCGATAAAAACCGTACGCCGATTGGAAGTAGCCTTGTCAAGGTCCGCGAATCATTAATGATATCAGATGGATCAATTTCAGTAGATTACATCGTTCATCTTCCTGGCAATGCCAAATTGGACATCACGAATAAGTTTGGCAATATTTATTTGGGCGATTATACGGGTGATTGTAGGATCGATTTGGCGAACGGGAAACTGAAGGCAAATAATTTGTCCGGTCAACTCACCCTGAAATTATATTTCGCCGATGCCAGTATCAATAAATTAGCTGATGCAAATATTGATATCAATTACGGCAAATTCTATCTCAAAGAAGCTCAGTCAATTATTTATAAAGGAAAATCTTCAAATTTAGATATCGGTATCATTAAAAACTTCTCATCCAATTCTTTGCGTGATATAATTCACATTTCAGAGATCGGAAATCTAACGGGCAGCGGTTACTTTACCGATTTTAAAATCTCGACGCTAAAGCGAGGAATGAAGATATCTACCCGTTACGGTGATATGGATATTGCGCTCATAACTTCCTCTTTCAACGAAATCAATATCATTTCGAAATCCACGGATCTGCGATTGAATTTTGCACCCGACTCAAAGCTCAATTATGATATCACCTATATGAAATGCAAGACAGATTTATCAAAAAGTTTCGATCTTATCAATGAGAAGGTAATCAATGAGAAGGAAGGTCGCGTAAGAATTAACGGATTCATGGGAAAAAACAAATCCGATAATCCAGTAGTAAATGTAAATGCCGAATCGGGAACACTTTTCTTTTCGGCACAATAGACACAAAAAAAAATTAAACGAAAGTCAATTAGAAAATCAACTATGAAATTTACAATTTTATTTGCAATTATGTTACTCAGTTCTTCCGTGCTGATTGCACAGGAAGATAAAAAAGGGTACTCATCGTCTGAAATCCAGACGATTTTAAACCAAAACGCGACCTCAAACGGTTTTTATGGTGCTTTTCATCTCGGTTATTCCGAAATTGGCGGACGCGATGCAATTAATATGGGAATCCGTGGCGGTTGGATTGCAAACCACAAATTTGTCCTTGGATTCGCAGGTACCGGATTCTACTCCGACAAAAGATCGACGGGAATAAACGGCCTCGCAAATTACATTGCGGGCGGTTATGGAGGGCTATTATTTGAGCCAATTTTGATGCCAATGAATCAGGTTCATGTATCGTTTCCTATGATTATTGGTGGCGGAGGAGTAACCGTTTTGGAAGGATATAAGAATATGCACGACTGGGACACCTATCCCCCAATCGAATTAGAATCATCACCATTTTTTGTCTTTGAACCCGGGGCTGAGCTTGAGTTCAACATTTCCAGGTTCTTCAGATTCGGATTAGGGGTTTCGTACCGGATAACTTCGAATATCGATTTGTTGGGTCTTTCATCTGGTGCACTAAGAGGCTTAAATGGTCATATTATTTTTAAATTTGGAAAATTCTGACAATACGCTTATAATCAAAAAAATGCCCGGAAATTTCTTTCGGGCATTTTTTTGTTGACAAATATTGTTGTGCTATCAAAAAGGTGTTTCCGAAAATAAAGGTATCTGCAAAACGCATAAATCTGATAATGTACCAATTACAATTTAAAGAACATGCCTTCAATGAATGATTTTCATCAGTTCAAACGCATCCGCAGCTGAATATACCGGACTGTTGCATGTTTTATTTTCACAGACATAGATCACTGTTTTATGACCGACCAACCGATTTTGAAGCAGCGGCAGGTTCTCAATTATTCCTCCGGCAAAAACAGTAGTTGGCAAATATTTTTTCTGAATCTCAAGGTTTACCGGCAACGCATTGTCGCCGAGAATTGCTACTTCATAAAACGGATAAACCATTTTACCCAAAAGCATTGTCCAATTGGCAAAATAAGCACCTTGCTGCGCAATTTCTCTTCTCACTTTGAAAAGCATTTCCGTTGCCATTTGCGTGTAATCGGCCTTCTCCAACAGAATTCCCAATTTAAACAGCACATGTGCCAAAACTGAATTGGAAGCCGGAATCACATTGTCCGAAATCTCGTGTTTGCGGGCAATCAGGTTTTCTGCCCGATCGGAAGTATAGAAAAACAAGTGGGTTTCGGTATCTGCAAAATGATTCCAAACATAATCTGTCAAAAATTGGCTCAGTTGCAACCAATGCTGATCGAAAGTTACTTCATAAAGACTGATGTATGCGTCAGCCAAAAGTGAGTAATCATCCAAAAATGCTTCTGTGGTTACTTTCCCATCTTTATAAACCCGGTATAGCAGTCCACTCTCCTTTATCATATTGGTTTCCAGGAAACGGGCTGTACTGATGGCACCTTTCAGAGACTGCTCGTTACCAAGCGCTTTATAAGCATTTACATATCCGGATATCATCAAAGCATTCCACGAAGTAAGAATTTTATCATCTGTTGCTGGACGAATACGCAGGTTGCGGTGTTCAAGTAACAATTTGTTCGCCTTTTGCAGTAGGATGTTTAAATCATTGACTGTCATTCCATTTTCGCCGGCAAACTTAGCTTTGTTATCCTTGTAATGCAGAATATTTTTGCCCAATTCCCAATTGCCTTTGGCGTTAATTTGATAAAATCGAATCACAATTTTAGCCGTTTCAGCGTCAAGGATAGATTCGATTTCCTGTTTTGTCCATACGTAGAATTTTCCTTCTTCGTGTTCGCTGTCAGCATCAATCGAAGCAAAGAAGCGTCCTTCAGCATACCGTAATTCCCGCTCTGCAAACGCGATAGTTTGTTCAACGATTTCGGCATACAACTGATTTCTTGTCAATTGATACGCATGTGCATAAAGTGTGATTAACTGGGCATTGTCGTAAAGCATTTTCTCAAAATGGGGCACTTTCCAGAATTGATCGGTGGAATAACGGGAAAAGCCACCGCCAATCTGATCGTAGATTCCCCCTTTTGCCATCGCATCAAGTGTAATCGTGACGGCATCGAGCGCTTTCTGATCTCCGGTCTGGTAATGGTATTGAAGGAGAAACTCCAAACCTATTGGCATCATAAACTTGGGCGCTCCGGCAGTTCCCCCCAGTTCAAAATCGATTGTATTAATTTGATTTTCATAAGCCTCCTGATAATCAGCCCTGTTAAATGGCTTTGAATTTAATATTCCCGGTAAAGGATTTGTACGAATCCCCTCAGTAAGCGACGTTGCGGCCTCCACCACCCTACTGTAGTCATTTCGAAATAAATGGCTGAATTGATGAAGTACATCCATCCACTGATCGGGAGGAAAATAAGTAGCAGCATAAAATGGTCTTCCATCGGGCAGTGCAAAAGCATTGAGCGGCCAGCCACCACGCCCGGATAAAAGCTGCGCGGCATCCATATAGATTCGGTCAATGTCGGGTCGCTCTTCCCTGTCGATCTTGATACAGACAAAATGGGAATTCATAAATTCGGCAATCTCCTCGTCCGAAAATGACTCATGCGCCATCACATGACACCAATGACATGCCGCATAACCAATACTGATAATCAGCGGTTTATTTTCGGTTTTGGCCTTCAATAAAGCCTCTTCGCCCCATTCGTACCAATCAACCGGATTGCCGGCATGTTGCCGGAGATAAGGGCTGCTCGCCAGCGATAGTCTGTTTTGTTTATTCATGCAATAAGAACAATTCAGAACGGGAATGGTTTGGAGTGAAAATATTTTAGCCAGTATGCTTAATTCCAATTAATTACCCTATCAATCTATCATATCAGCTTTCCTTCTTTTTAAAGTATTCGACTTTACCAGTGAGCGCTATATCTTTTACCTTATCGATCAAGGCGATCTTTTGTTCTTCCGTAAGTTTGGTAAACGAGCGGGCAAGCGCAATTTTTTCACGCATGAAAGTTGCATTTTCATTCCCCGAAATCAAAACGGAAACCGGCAATGACCATACAAAATGCATCGCTTCTTTAATACTCAGATAGTTTGGAATCAGTGGATCGTCAGTTGTCCACCCTGCTTGTTCTTTTTTCGCGAAGAACCGACCATCTGCCAGCGATTTTATAGCAAGAATTCCCATATTTCGGTCCAAAGCTTTGGACATGATGTTATTCGTAAAACTGAAATAACTCTGATCCAGCACATTCACAGGCATTAAAACGGTATCAAAAATGTCGCTTTCTTTGGTTCTTTCGAGCATTCGGGCATGAGCAAAAGGATTTTGGTGACCTGTAAATCCCAAATGCCTGATTTTTCCCTCTTCTTTAGCTTTCAGTAAAACGTCCAGGACGCCCAACTGAATCCGACTGTCGACATCCTCAGGAGTTGAAATAGCATGAACCTGGTACAAATCAAGATGATCGGTATTAAGTCTCCGCAATGTTCCTTCCAAATGTCCCCTCACTGTTTTAGCGTCTTTCCCGGTCGATTTGCTCATCAAAAAAATCAGGTCACGATATTTTGGCGTCAGGTATTTGCCATACCGTATTTCACTGGTTCCATTGGCATAACTTTCAGCCGTATCAAAAAACCGGACACCACCTTCAAGAGAGGCTTCAATTACCTCTTGTGCATCGCGTTCGGTGGTCCAGCCAACATGGTAACCTCCGGTTCCGAGCATGGTTACATATTCATTTGTCCGCCCAAGCTTCCGCTTTGGAAGCACTTCACCCAGACGGTCATTTTCGCCCTTAAAAGCGGGGGTTGCACCTCCCAATGTTAAACCTGCAGTTACACCTGCAAGTGATTTTAAAAACATCCTTCTGTCTGTCATCGTCTTTTGTTTTAAAATACCAACTACTATCCGCAATCAGTGAAAAAGTAAAACATGTTTTTACATGTCAAATAATTACAAACCAAATCTATAACATTCAAAATAGCAATTTGTTTAAAATATCATTAAACTATTTTTTCCGCCTTGTTGTTATGCAAATAATTGAATATTTATACATTTAAAATTAGCAAAAATGAAAACCAAATATTTTAATCTTTCAATCATATTTCTTACCATGGTCACAGTAGGTGTAAGTTTTGGACAAAAGAGTCCATCTTCAAAAATAAAGGAAGAGAAAGTGACATACTCAATTGGTGATAAGTTTTTTAAAGGCGTAATCGTTTACGATGAAGGCCAAAAAGGGAAAAGGCCGGCTGTATTGGTTGTCCATGAATGGTGGGGACTCACAGACTATCCCGTAATGAGGGCAAGAAAACTGGCAGAACTTGGATATATAGCGATGGCAGTTGATATGTACGGAGATGGAAAAATTGCGGCAAATCCAACTGAAGCTCAGGAACTCGCAACTCCGTTTTATAAAGATCCACAGCTGTCGAAGATCCGCTTAGACGTAGCACTTGCCAAATTGACGGAATACAAACAAACTGATAGCCAAAACATTTTTGCGATTGGATATTGCTTTGGCGGTTCTGTCGTTTTGAATTCAGCCAAGTTAGGTGCAGAACTAAAGGGAGTTGTCAGTTTTCACGGAGGGCTTGCAGGCGTGCCGGCGAATAAAGATTTATTAAAAGCCAAAATCCTTGTTTGCAACGGTGGCAACGACAAGTTTGTTTCCGAAAATGAGATCAATATATTTAAGGCTCAGCTCGATTCTATTGGTGCTGATTATAAGTTTATTGTATATCCAAATGCAACACACGCATTTACCAATCCCGATGCAACAAAAATAGGAAAGCAGTTCAATATGCCTATCGAATACAATGAAAAAGCTGATGCTGACTCATGGAATGATATGAAGCTGTTTTTTAATAAGCTTCTGAAGAAATAAACTTTCATTTGGAAGTCGGAGTTCATCCTGAATTTTATATTCTCCAATTCTAATATTGGCAGCTGACGACTGGGAACTGGCTACTGGTTTTGCGAAAGCTCGCGAGGGAAGCATGTTTTGTAAGGCAATTAAAGAGCCTCAATTTGTTTTTTAAAGTGTTTTCACACCTATGGAGCACATTCTGCCAGATACCAGTTGCAAGTTGCCAGCCGCTTAATTTTCAATCATCAGGAAGTCTGCGTCATATATCCATCAAAACTGAAGCGATCAATTGTGCGGTAAACAATTCCGATGGTTCTATGGGTATTTTATCCTATTTTTGCAGTTCAAAAATTGAAATGGGGCAAAAAAAAGGAGTTGTTTACCTGGCAGTAGTTTTCGCCATGATTTTCTGGGCATTTTCATTTGTCTGGGTGAAAGAAGTCTACGTGGCTTATGGTCCGTTAACTACCGTATTTTTCCGGCTGATCATTGCCTCCATCCTGATGCTGACTTACGGTCTGATCATTGGAAAACTGGTGAAAGTCGAAAAAAAGGATTATCGCACTTTTCTATTACTCGCATTTTTCGAACCTTTCCTTTACTTTATGGGTGAAAGCTTTGGTTTAAAGTATGTTTCAAGCACAATGGGTGCCATCATAATTGCCACGATTCCGCTTTTCTCACCACTGGCAGCTTCAAAGTATCATGGCGAAAAGCTTTCGTTGCGTAACCTTATCGGGATTCTCCTTTCGTTTATCGGCGTTGGAATTGTCGTTTTTGATGATTCTGTCAACTTTATTACTTCACCACTTGGAATAGGTCTCGAATTTCTGGCCGTTTTCTCTGCAATTGGGTATACCGTAGTTCTTAAGAATCTGTCGAATAATTACAATACCACAACAATCATCACCTACCAGAACTGTATCGGGATTTTCTTCTTTCTCCCTTTCTGGCTGATTTTCGAAAGCAAAACATTGCTAACCACAGCATTTAACCTTCCTGCATTTATTGCCATCGTAAAATTGGCGGTGTTCGCTTCGTGCATTGCCTTTATCCTTTACGCCTACAGTGTCAAAAAACTGGGGATCAACGGTGCCAATATTTTCATCAACATTATTCCGGTTTTAACCGCTATATTCGCATGGTATATCCTTGGTGAACCACTCACCTTCCGGAAAATGGTCGGAATTGCAGTTGTGATTGCCGGTCTCTTTATTGCACAGATCAGAATGAAAAAATTTATTGCAAGATTAGTTTCAATTCAACAAAATGGTGGCAGATAAAAACAATGTTAAAGCGCTCGCCCGGCAAAACCAGGAAGCGACGACTACTTTTTTCAATCAATTAAAGAGGAAAAAGCCAAAACAACTCGATGATGTTGTACATGTGATTCATGATAAAGTGTCGAATAAATTCGACTGCTTAACTTGCGGAAATTGCTGCAAATCAATCAGTCCAAGAATCACAGATAAGGATATCGAACGAATTGCCCACAAGCAGAAAATGAAGGAGGTCGATTTTATCGCCCGTTATCTCCATGTTGATGATGATCAATGGTTTGTTTTCAACGAGACGCCATGTCCTTTTTTGATGCCCGACAATTATTGTATGATTTACGATTACCGGCCTAAGGCATGCGCTGAATATCCGCACACCGATCGTCGCAGGTTCTATCAACTTTTGGACCTCACCATGGTAAATCGTGAGCTTTGCCCAATCGTTTATGAAGTAGTTGAAGGATTGAAAAAGGAAGATTTTGGTAAAAAAGAGGAGGTTGACCCAAAATTCCTTGGCAACGGCAAAGAACACAAAAGTGGTGCAAAGAGATCCAGACCAAAGCGCTCCTGAATAAATTGAATGAAAACCGCATAAGCCAATGGAAATCTATGAGTCATGCATGAGCGGGATTTAAAAAATAAATTGTGTTCAGATGAAAACCCTGTTTTACACACTCCTCCTGATCGGATACCCGTTTGGACTGCTCTTCAGCCAGATCGGGGGGGATGGTACTTACAGGTTTCTCGATCTCACCAATTCAGCACGAGTGGCAGCTTTGGGTGGGACGCAAATTGCGTTTACAAGTAATGATCTTGATCTCACTTTCTACAATCCGTCGCTTCTCACCGATTCAATGAGGAATCAGTTATCAATCAATTATGTGAGTTACATTGCTGGAATTGGCGTCGGGTATGCGGCTTATGCGCCAAACCAGCATGGAACGAATGCTTTCGCTGTTGGAATTCACTACGTTAATTACGGTACATTTGATGGAGCCTCCGAAAACGGTCAGCTGACAGGATCGTTTGGAGCGGCAGAATATGCCCTTAATTTATTCTATTCCAGAACAATCACACCTCAACTGAAAACAGGGATAAACTTAAAGCCAATCTTTTCCTCATTCGAAAGTTACAATTCTTTTGGAATCGCTGCCGATCTCGGAATTACCTATTTCTCAAAAGATGGTCTTTCGGCTACCTCATTCGTACTAAAAAATATTGGGAGCCAGATCACTACCTATTACGATAACGGAGATCGTGAAAACCTTCCATGGGACATACAACTTGGATTTTCGAAGAAGCTTGCCCACGCGCCACTTCGGTTTTTCGCAACAGCCAATCACCTGAACAAATGGAATTTATCATATCTGAATCGGACAGGCGATGCGTCGCAGGTTATTGAGCCATCCGAAGGGTTTACATCATTGCTGATGCGCCATTTCATTTTTGGAGCAGAGATTTTGCCAGAACAGCATGTGACACTTCGGTTTGGGTATAATTACCAACACCAGAAAGAATTATCGGTTACTGATCGCCCAGGACTCGTGGGATTTTCAGCAGGTATTGGAGTGAAAATTGCACAGTTTAATATTAATTACGGAATCGCAAGTTACCATCTGGCTGCCACGGTTCATTACTTCTCCCTTGCTGCTAACCTCTCGCAGTTTATTCATTAAACCTTTTACCCCTACCTTCGTTTATCTGCTTAAACGTTATCTTTGTTTCGATAATTAAAAATGGAAAATGCCGGATAACACCAATAAAATCATCATAGCCATCGATGGCCACTCCTCTTGCGGGAAGAGTACAGTTGCGAAAGCAATCGCACAAAAACTGAACTACATTTTTATCGACTCAGGGGCTATGTACCGGGCAGTTACACTGTATTGCCTGCGTCACAATCTGATAAATATCGGAATAGTTAATATCCCTGAACTTAAAGCGAATCTTGATAAAATTAAAGTCACCTTCAGGTTCAATGACAAGACAAACCACAACGACATCTGGCTAAATGGAGAGAATGTCGAACAGGAAATTCGATTATTGGCTGTTTCTCAAAATGTTAGTCCTGTTGCAGCAGTTGCGGAAGTGCGTCACCTGTTAGTTGCCCTTCAACAGGAGATGGGAAAATCGAAAGGAATTGTGATGGATGGACGTGATATAGGAACGGTCGTGTTTCCGACCGCAGAATTGAAAATATTCATGACAGCACAGCCCGACGTAAGGGCTCAACGGCGCTTTGATGAGCTTACTGCAAAAGGAGAAAGGGTGAGTTATGATGAGATCAAAGCCAATATTATCGAACGCGACCGCTATGACGAAACCCGTGATGAAAGTCCATTACGCAAAGCCAATGATGCAATCGTCTTGGATAACAGCTTTATGACACGGGAGGAGCAATTAGAGTGGGTACTCAGTCGTATCGCCGGAAAGGAATTTGAGATTTAGGATTTGGGATTTAGGATTTGGGAAGAATGATTATAGAAATAGATAAGAATTCGGGATTTTGTTTTGGTGTCGTTGAAGCGATCCGAAAAGCGGAAGAGACCCTTCAGCAACGTGATGTGCTGTATTGTCTTGGTGATATTGTTCATAATGAGGCAGAGGTCGAACGACTTACGCAAAAAGGGCTCGTTACCATTGACCATGAGCGCTTTTTTACAATGAAAGATACGACCGTTTTATTGCGCGCTCACGGTGAACCACCCTCCACTTACGAATATGCCCGTCAAAATAATATTCAATTGATTGATGCGACCTGTCCCGTTGTGCTGAAATTGCAACAACGAATTCGCAAAGGTCGTGAATCGGACAAAATGGAGAATACACAAGTTGTAATTTACGGAAAGAAAAATCACGCAGAAGTAAACGGACTTGTCGGGCAAACCAATGGTAAAGCCATTGTAATTGAAAACGTTGACGAAATAGACAAAATTGATTTTACACGGCCGATTGAACTCTACTCGCAGACGACCAAAGATTTAGAAGGTTTTCATTTACTAGCTGATGAGTTAAAGCGCAGAGCGAAGGATGTTCCTGTAAAGATTCACGATACGGTGTGTCGACAGGTTGCCAACAGGATTCCTGCCATCCAAAAGTTTTCAGCACGGTTCGGACTGATCATTTTTGTGAGCGGACAGAAAAGCTCGAACGGGAAAATGCTATTTTATATCTGCCAGTCGGTTAATCCGAACAGTAAATTCATCTCTTCTATCGGGGAAATTGATGAACAATGGATTACAGGTATCGATTCTGTTGGAATCTGTGGGGCAACCTCCACCCCAAAAAACCTTCTTGAAGACGTGGCTGGAGCCGTCCGCCAATTTGCATTCAAATTGTTGAAGTAAATTTAACGACGAATTTTGATTCGGTCCCTTTTTCGCATTAATTTTGTAACTATTAAAATAAAATATTATGGCTAAGGAAATTAGGATTTCAATGCCGGAAGATTATATCGACAATCCGATCAGAAGGGTTGGCGTCTTAACTTCGGGAGGCGATGCACCTGGAATGAATGCTGCAGTTCGTGCCGTAACCCGCACTGCCATTTTTTATGGACGTGAGGTCGTAGGTATCTTTCATGGTTACAAAGGATTAATCGAGAAAAATTTTAAGCCACTCGCCTCGGGTGATGTCAGTAACATCATCCAACTTGGCGGAACAATTCTTAAAACAGCCCGAAGTATAGAATTTCGCACCAAAGAAGGTCGTGAAAAAGCTTTCCAAAATCTGCAGGAAGCAGGAATTGATGCATTGGTCGTAATAGGCGGTGATGGAACTTTTACAGGTGCAAGAATCTTTGCCCAGGAATTTGGAATCCCAATTGTTGGTATTCCTGGAACAATCGACAACGATTTATTTGGAACTGATTTTACAATTGGTTACGATACTGCCCTGAATACAATTATCGAAGCAGTAGATAAAATCCGTGATACGGCAACAGCACACGAACGTCTTTTCTTTATCGAAGTGATGGGTCGCGATGCAGGTTTCCTTGCACTTAATGGCGGGATCGCCTCAGGTGCCGAAGCGGTGCTGATTCCCGAAACTGATACTGACCTGATGACACTTGAAAATTTCATCAAATCGGGTTATCGGAAAAGCAAAAACTCTTCAATTGTCCTTGTCGCTGAAGGTGAAAAGGCAGGAGGTGCATTTGCAATCGCTAAACAAGTTGAAAAAGACTATCCGCAATACGATGTCAGGGTCACTGTTCTTGGTCATATTCAGCGTGGCGGATCACCAACCGCGTCTGACCGTATTCTTGCAAGCCGCCTCGGAGTCGCCGCAGTTGAGACATTGCTCGACGATCAGCAGAGCGTAATGGTTGGAATCGAAAACGACGAAATTGCGCTTGTACCGTTCAATAAAGCGATTAAATACGATAAAGTATTGAATCCTAAATTACTCGATTCAATCCGGATTTTGTCTTCGTAGTTATCTGATAAGAATTAGGATATATCCCGAAGATCTGCATGATGATCTCCGGGATTTTTTTATTTTGATAGTGAGGGCCTGACTTGCTCGGGTCATGAAAAAGTCAGGCTCTCACTAACTTCAAAGTTTTTTTGTAAATTGCAATAAATAATTAAACACCACCTGCCATGAAAATACTCTTCCTCCCCGTTCTACTGCTGACACTCTTTTTTTCCTGCCAAAACAAAGAGGCAGATACAAATAAAAAAATCAATTTTCCAAGTCATAATTACACTTACGTGAATTTGGATACGGCGACGCTGAAATACAAGGAGATCGTTTATGTTCCAGTTTACTCAGATATCTATCATCTTGATGGGACAAAAAGATTCCTGTTAACCGCAACTGTAAGTGTTAGAAATATCTCGCTGAAAGACAGTGCTTACATATTGAATGCTGTTTACAACGATTCGTACGGAAAGCAGTTGCGCAGTTTTACCTCAAAAACCATCCTTTTAAAACCGCTCGAATCAATCGAATATGTGATTGAGGATGCAGAAGACAAGGGAGGTGCCGGTGCGAGTTTCATCCTTGATTGGGGTGGAAGCAGAAACGCCAGTCAGATGCTGATCCAATCGGTCATGATCGGCACCACGGGGCAGCAGGGTATTTCCTTTACAGCTAAAGGAGAAGTGATCAGCCGCACAACGAAACCGTAAATTTTTCATCTTCGGCTCGCCTTCTACAAGTATCATATTATTAATCTTTTAATCCATTTATGACATCCGAAATATTAAAAGATGTGGTGATTATTTTTGCACTGTCGACCTTCGTAAATTTCATCTTTACTAAGATCAGGATTCCTACACTTGTAGGTTATCTGCTGACAGGTATTGTGGCAGGACCTTTTCTGCTTGGCATTATTCATTCCCCGCATGAAATTGAGCTGATGGCAGAACTGGGCGTAGTGATCCTCATGTTCACAATCGGAATGGAATTCAGCCTCAAACATCTTCTAAAAATCAGGAGAATCGTTTTCCTGGGTGGATTTATCCAGCTTACGTTGACGGCCCTTGTGACAATGGTTCTTGCCCGGTCGTACAATATGGAATGGAAAGGGGCACTTTTTATCGGCTTCCTTACTGCCTTAAGTAGTACCGCTGTCGTATTAAAGATCTTGCAGGATCGTTCGGAGGTAACATCCAATTATGGACGAACCGTGGTTGGAATTCTTATCTTTCAGGATATTGTATTAGTACCACTACTTTTGTTTACGCCATTTTTAAAAGGCGATACAACCAATATCGGGACCGATCTCCTAGCATTGGCAATTAAAACTGTTTTTATAGTTGGCTTCGTTTATGCCGGGAATAAATGGTTTATGCCCAAAGTATTGCATTGGATTGCGATGACAAAAAATCAGGAATTGTTCTTGATGAGTATATTATTGATTTGTCTGTCGGTAGCTTTGCTAACCTCAGAACTTGGTATCACGCTTGCATTTGGCGCTTTCCTGGCGGGATTAATGATCTCTGAATCGCCCTACAGCGATAATGCATTCGGCAATCTGATCCCATTTCGTGACACATTCACGAGTTTCTTCTTTGTTTCAATTGGCATGTTACTCGATCTTGGTTTTGTGTACCAAAATATCGGACTTGTTATTTTTACTGTTCTTTTGGTTATTGGAATTAAGCTGATTGTAGCGGGCTTTACTGCCTTTCTGATGGGGCATACCTTTCGCGGTACGATTCTCGTGGGTATCGCTTTAAGCCAGGTCGGAGAGTTCTCCTTTATACTTGCCAAGCTGGGGGTCAGCAATCAGATTCTTACAAATTACTACTACCAGTTATTTCTCGCCGTGGCAATTATCACGATGTCGGTCTCGCCCCTGTTGATTCAGATAGGCAATCCTTTGGCCAGTTTGCTTTTAAAATTACCGCTCCCCGATTTCATGGTCAACGGACTCTTCCCGCTTCATCAGATTGAAATCCCGGTATTAAACAACCACCTCGTTCTGATTGGAAAAGATTCGCGTTCGATCAACCTGTCGGTTATGGCAAAATACAACAATATCCCTTATATCTCCATCGTTTTTGACCCGGCAATTGTGCGGAAGCGGCAGGAGAAAGGAGAATCAATTATTTACGGAGATTCGGTAAATGAGCCAATTCTTCAAAAAGCATATGTCGGTACAGCAAAAATTGTGGTGATCTCGGTCGGCGATCTAATCACCTCAATGGCAATCACAGACAAGGTTCGGAGTTTGAACAAACATGCGACCATTCTGGTAAGGACCAAACATGTTGAAGATATTGAGGAACTTTACAAATTGGGCGCCAACCAGGTAATTCCCGAGGAGTTTGAGACGGCAATCGATCTGTTTGAAAGGGTCCTCACCAATTTTTTACTGCCTGAAAATGAGATTGACACGACGATCGCAAGAATTCGAGACGATCATTATGGCATCTTCTACGAAAAGAAGGGGGATGAAAGGACCAGTATCCTGAAAGAAATTCCCAATATCGAAATTGTGGCGTTGAGAGTCAATGTGCAATCAATATTGACAGGAAAAACACTTGCTGAATCGCAATTGCGCAACAAGTATGGCATTACCCTTGTCGCGCTGAAACGCAATGACCACCTTATTGATCACCCCTCTTCAAGCACCCGCCTGATCACCGGCGACATTGCCTATGTTCTTGGTAAACCAGAGCAAATCGCGAATGCAACCAATCTGTTCACCAATAAGCAGATATAATTTTGGATCTACGACGTTTGGTATGGGTAATTGGATTTTGTAATGATTGCTACTGGCGTTTAGCGACTGGTGACTGGCAGACCCACTTACAAAAAAAATCAGGCGTTATCTTAATTTTAAAGAATTATTATCAAATAGTTAGCACGATCATGCCAGCTGCAAGTTGCCAAAAGCCAACTGCTAAATGCATACACCAGTTGAAAGCGCCAGCAAAATTTACCGACAAGATCCGTCATAGAGCCCTAATTTTGTGAAGCCATAAGTCAGCATAACATCTATTTGGCGATCTAATTTTAGTCTAAAGTTTATCGTATAATTAGTTATTCCTTTTATAATCTCTTTTTGTAAATTTGGACACACAATTCTAAATAGGTTCAGTCAATGACTTTATTGAATCTTTACGACAACGAAGCCAACCGCGGCGAAAAAGTGGCACTAAAATTCAGGTGGATTTTAGTCGCGCTTGTCTTTTCGTTGATCATTATTGTAACGATAAAAGGAGATTATAAAGAAGCAGTCGTTAGCTCTCTAATTGCCTCAATATTTGCAATATACAATCTATTCCTGATCTATCTTTTCCGTCATGGGAAAGTGTTTCACTGGGTGAGATACTTATCTGTCTCACTTGATGTTGGTCTGCTTTCAGTACACATCTATTCATTATCGGTTTTTATCTCACCATTTGCCGTCGCAACTACTGCCACAATTCTCCTGTATCCCATCATGATGTTTTTATCGGTTTTACGCTACGACAAAAAGCTGATTATCTATACAATCGTATTCACCCTGTTCTCATTCAACCTTATCTATTTCCTGCAGTACCCCAAACTTGATCCCGCAATATTGAACCAGGTGATCTCTACCGATCCAAGCGGACAGATCTATAAATCGATTTATCTCCTCTTTTTTGGCTTGTTGTTGCTGCATATTCCTGATCTTGTCAACAGGATGGTAACGCGTCATGCTGAAATCGCTGAAGAAAAAAATCAGAGTGAATTGCGGCTTGCCCTCGAAATGAAAGAGAATGAGTATATTGAAGAAAAACTACAGTATGCCAGGCAAATCAATGAACAGCTAAATGAGAAAAATGAACAAATTGCTTCCCGGAATGAAAAGCTCAAAGAGATGAATGCCACGAAGGATCGTCTTTTTTCGATCATCGGCCACGATCTGAAAAATCCATTTACTGTCCTGATCTCACTTTCGCAAATGATCAAAGACGAACTCGGGAACCTGGAAACTGAAGATCTGAAAAAATCGTTGAACGCGATAAACAACGCATCAAACCAAGGGTTTGCATTACTCGACAACCTGCTTGACTGGGCAAGATCACAAACTGGAGAAATTATATTTGCCCCAATTTCCTTTGGGCTAAACGATTCTATCAGAGAGGTGCTTGTTCAAATTGGGACCCTCTCCGAAAGAAAACAGATTCTTATCACGAACAAAATCCCCGATTCGCATGTAATTACTGCCGACCGAAATATGATTCAAACCATTTTCCGGAACCTGATATCAAACGCGATCAAATTTTCGAAACCAGGTGGCGAAGTAATATTGGAGGCTGTGTTTGATCAAATCAATCATAAAACGGTGATTACAATAACCGATCATGGCGTAGGAATCCCGGAAGAAAACCTGTCTAAGTTATTCGATATCAAGACACATCAGTCGACTAAAGGAACCATGCAGGAAAGCGGTACCGGACTCGGGTTACTAATCTGTAAAGAATTTATCGAAAAGCATGGAGGCAATGTTCATGTTTATAGCACAATAGGTGAAGGAACCCAAATTACTTTTGATCTTCCTTCAATCCATGAATAACACAGCGAAAGTCATTCTTCTGTAAATAATTACAATAAACTTTTCCCAATCTGATTTTGTTGAGTAATTTCACACGCAATTGTGCGACTAATAGTTGTATTTAAAATTTAAAAAGAAAATTAAGATGAA
>Ga0209511_1000971_pt1 | contig 26523 bp, 23 predicted proteins | sample SSSSmetaG_FD_184141 | JGI IMG/M metagenome (GOLD analysis project Ga0209511, IMG submission 184141) | Glacier valley bacterial and archeal communities from Borup Fiord, Nunavut, Canada, to study Microbial Dark Matter (Phase II) - ​SSSS... | ecosystem: Environmental > Aquatic > Freshwater > Ice >... | reverse complement strand
CATGGATCCGCAGGCCCTGCTCGTTGCGCGCCGACCGGTGCGCTCCCGGGTCAGAGTGGGCGCTGCGATCGTGCTCGTATTGGTGGGACTCGGTATTGCGGTGCTCGTGAGTGCGTTCGGGGCGCATGGATCGACCCGATCGATCGCGCTCCCTGCAGCGTCGGCGGCGCCGGGTGCCACCGGTGCGGCCCGGTCGTCCTCGACCGGCGCGACCATCTACGTCCATATCCTCGGTGCGGTGGCGAAGCCGGGACTCTATCTCCTCACCGATGGGGACCGGGCGGTCGACCTCATCGCCGCTTCGGGCGGCTTCATTGACACCGCAGACCGGTCGGGCCTAAACCTCGCGCGCCCGCTCGTCGATGGTGAGCAGATCGTCGTGCCGAACATGGGCGAGGCGCCGGCGGCCGGTGCTGCCCCCGGCCCGGCGACAGCCGGAGGCAGGGTCAACATCAACACCGCGGACGAGACCGCGCTCGAAACTCTGCCCCGGGTGGGACCAGCCATGGCAAAGCGCATCGTCGACTGGCGCACCAAGAACGGGCGGTTCACCGCCCTCGAAGACCTGATGAGTGTCACCGGCGTCGGGGAGAAGACCTTCGACTCGCTCAAGGACCTCGTCACGCTGTGATGCTCGATCTGCGGCTCGCGATGCCGGTCGTCGTGGCCTGGGTGACCGTGGGAGTGCTGCTCGGGCTGCCTCGCCTGCTCCTGGGCATCGCGCTGCTTCTCTGGGGCGCAGTGGCACTCCTGCTGCTGGTGGCACTAGCACTGGCACTTGGACGACGTGGGCGTCGGCGTGTTCGGGTCGTGCTTGGCGGCCTTGTGGTCGCTCTCGCCGCCGCCGCTCTCCTGGTGAGCGTCGCGGCCGTCCGGGCTCCCGATCGGCAGCCGACGGCGCTGGTCGAGGCGGCACAGGCGGGTCGTTTCATCACGGCGACCGCGATGGTCACGCAGACCGTGCAGGCCGGAGGGGAGGCCGCCCCTTCCGGCCAGCGGCAGGCGATGTTCTCAGCGACTCTCGGCTCGGTGACCCTGGGGGGAGTCGCGACAGCAGTTGACATCCCGGTCACCGTGTTCGCCGATCATCCGAAAGGGACAATCGGCATCGGAGCGACCGTCACAGTCGCTGGCACCCTGTCGGCCACGGACCCGACGGATGACGTCGCGTTCCGGCTGTTCGCCGCCCGCGGCGTGCGAGTGGAGGCTGAGGCGCCGTGGTTTCTCGACTGGGCGAACGGACTCCGCAGCCGATTCCGGAATGCCTCTGGCGCGCTTCCGGGAGATGGCGGCGACCTGCTCCCTGGCCTCGCCATCGGGGACACCAGCGCCGTCGGTCTCCCTCTCGACGCCGCGATGAAGGCGACCTCGCTGAGTCATCTCACTGCGGTGTCCGGCGCGAACTGCGCCGTCGTAATCGCCCTGGTCATGCTCGCGGGCGCCGCACTCGGCCTGCCGCGGGCCTGGCGGGTCATCCTGTCCATCGTCGTGCTCCTCGGGTTCGTGGTGCTCGTGACCCCCGAGCCCAGCGTGTTGCGGGCTGCGGTGATGGCCGCCCTCGTGCTCGTCGCGCTCGCCCGGGGCCGACCGGTGCGCGGCATCCCGATCCTCGCGCTGGCCAGCCTGGTGCTGCTCGCGAACGATCCGTGGCTCTCGCACAGCTATGGCTTTATTCTCTCGGTGCTTGCCACGGGAGGCCTGCTCGTACTCTCGGGGCCGCTCGCCCGCGTGATGTCTCGGTTCATACCGCTCTGGCTCGCCGCCGTGCTGTCGATCCCGCTCGCCGCCCAGCTCGCCTGCCAGCCGGTTCTCATCCTGCTCAATCCGAGCATCCCGACGTACGGAGTTATTGCGAATGTGCTGGCAGAGCCTGCCGCCCCCATCGCCACGGTGCTCGGGCTCACCGCGTGTGTCGTGTTGCCGGTCCTGCCCGCGGTCGGGCAGGGCATCGCGGCACTCGCCTGGCTGCCGGCCGCTTGGATCGCGGCCGTGGCGTCCTTTTTTGCCGGACTGCCGGGCGCTGCTCTGCCGTGGGCGCAGGGCGCTCTCGGTGTCGTCTCGATCGCGGTCGTAACTGCACTGATACTGATGGTCGCGATCATGCGACGGGGTCGTGCTGCGCGACGGATCGCCTCGGTCGCGCTGGCTCTCGTGCTTGTTGCGGCGGGAGGGGTGGTTGCGGGCGACGAGCTTCGGCAGCAGCTCTCCCGACCGGGGGACTGGCAGATCGCGGCCTGCGACATCGGCCAGGGCGATGCGGTGCTGGTGCGGAGTCTTGGGCAGGTCGCGCTGATCGACACGGGGCGCGACCCGAAACTGCTTCGCCACTGCCTCGACGAACTGGGCATCGATCGCATCGACCTGCTCGTACTCACCCACTGGGACATTGACCATGTCGGGGGCACCTCGGCGGTGTTCGGGCGTGTCACAACGGCGATGACCGGACCGACCGACGGCTCTCCGGCATCGGCGATAGGCGAGCAACTCGCCGACAGCGGAGCCGTCGTCAGCCAGGTGAGCCAGGGACTCACCGGCCGGTTGGGCGAGCTCGGCTGGGAGGTGCTGTGGCCGCGGGCACGACTCGGGTCGGTCGAGCCGGGCAACGACGCGAGCGTCACGATGCGCTTCGCCGGGGTCGGCGCGTGTGCATCCGGGTGCCTGTCGTCGCTGTTCCTCGGCGATCTCGGCAATCGACCGCAGGCCCTCATGATGGCCGCCAATCGCATCGGCACGGTGGATGTCGTGAAAGTCGCGCATCATGGCTCGGCTAACCAGGACCCGAGGCTGTACGCGGCGCTGCACGCGACTGTCGGAGTGATCGGGGTGGGTCTCGACAACGGCTACGGGCATCCGACCGATAAGCTCCTCGGCATTCTGGCCGGCGTTGGAACTCTCACGACCCGCACCGATCTTGAAGGGATGGCGATGCTGTCGCCGGCGCCGGACGGCGGCGTGGCCGTCTGGACGGAGCATCCTCTGCCAGAGGGTAAGGCGTTGTCCCACTGAGGGCGGTCCGTCAGTGCTGGCGCAATAAACTGAGGTCGACAGCGATTCCGCGCGAAGCGGTGCAGGGAGTGCAGTGGCAGGCAGGGCAGCACCGAAAGTCGAACCCAAGACGGCGAAAGCGGTCGTGTCGATACCGCAGCTCGGCTGGGATCGCATCCGGCCCGCACAGGTGGTGCTCGTGTCCGGCACCGAGGACTTCCTCGCCGAGCGCGCCATCCGAATGCTGCGCGAGATCCTCAGGGCGGAAGACCCGAGCCTCGAGATCAGCGACCTCGAAGCGGATGCCTACGGCCCGGGCGAACTCATCACCCTGGCCAGCCCCTCGCTGTTCGGGGAGCCGCGCATGATCCGGGTGAGCGGTGTTGAGAAGTGCACGGATGCCTTCATCGCCGAGACCCTCCAGTACCTGGAATCACCGGCCGACGACGCCTACATGGTGTTGAGGCATGCCGGCGGAGTGCGCGGCAAGAAGCTCCTCGACGGGATCCGCGGGGGACTCGGCAACGGCATCGAGATCGTCTGCACCGAGCTCAAGAAGGATTCCGAGAAGCTCGACTTTGCGGCGTCGGAGTTCGCGATCGAGAATCGCAGAATCACGAGCGGTGCTCTCCGCGCGCTCGCCGGGGCCTTTTCCGACGACCTCGCCGAACTCGCGGCCGCATGCCAGCAGCTCATGTCCGACGCCATCGAGGAGATCACCGAGGTTACGGTCGAGAAGTATTACTCGGGCAGGGTCGAGACCAATGCCTTCCGGGTGGCGGATGTCGCGATCGCGGGTCGCCGAGGAGACGCTCTCATCCTGCTGCGGCACGCCCTCGCATCGGGGGCGGACCCGGTGCCGATCGTTGCCGCCTTCGCCAGCAAGCTCCGCACCATGGCCAAGATCTCGGGCGCACGGGGAGGACCCGGCCAACTCGCCCAGCAGTTCGGGCTCGCCCCCTGGCAGGTGGACCGCGCCCGGCGCGACCTGCAGGGCTGGGACGATCGCGGCCTCGGTCGGTGCATCGAACTGCTCGCCGAGACGGATGCCGCGATCAAAGGTGCCGGTCGCGATCCGGTCTTCGTGCTCGAGCGTCTGGTCGGTGTGATCAGCACTCGCGGCACCTCCTAGCCTGACGGCCGTCACCTCAGTCTCCCGCACTGGACCTTCGGCCCTGCAAACGGATTCGTGCGTACGGTGAACCTGGTTGCGACCACAACGTTGAGCCGCGGACTGAAAATAGGCAGGGCAACCCAATGGGAGACTCGCCTCGAAATCGATCGGGTGACAACCGACGATCTGATGGCGCTCGTCGGCGCCGACACGACACACCCGATGCAGGCCGGGGCCGTGCTGTTTCTTGGCGCCGCCGACGACTTCGATCTCACCTAAGTACTGGAGACATTCGGTGCCAGGGTCGCGCAGGTGCCGCGCCTCCACCAACTGCTGGTCGACCTGCCGCTCGGCTGCGGACGACCGATCTGGGTGGAGGATGCCGATTTCGGTCTGGGCGACCAGATGGCGACGATCGTGTGCCCAACTCCCGCAAACGATGAACTCGTGCTCGTGCTCGCACTCGCCGCGCGGGCGCCCCTCTTCCTCGACACGTGGCGTGAGCAGATCGCGTCGATTCGGCGGATTCGTGGGGCGATTCAGAAGAGCCTCAACGACGTCGTGATCTCGGTACCGTTCTCTACCCGGCGGGCGACTGTCGGCTCAGAGCTCGGCAACCACAGGGGCGTCACTCCACTCGTAATTCCGACAGGCGGGGATCGGACCGATCGCCTCGCGGTGGTCGGGGCGATCACCCGGGCCGTAAAATTTGCCCCCCGCACGGCCTCGACCGCGCTTCTCGGTCCGCTATTTCGCGGTTTGGACCGAGTCGGCGCCTATCACTGGTTCGTCGACCGTCAACGGATGATCAACACCGTGTGAGCTCCGTGCCCGGTCCGGAGGAAGCGATCTCGATGCTGGGCTGCACGGTGACCCGCATCGTGCCCCTCGCATACCCACCGGCAATCTCCCCGTGACTTTTGTCGCCCTGACCTATTCCAGCGTGCTCCCGATCACCATCGTCTCCGATCCGGACGCGTGCCCCGACGTGCGGATGCTGCGTGCCATCCTCATCGGTGAGCTTCGCGCGTTCGCCTCCCTGCGACAGACCCGACATGCGACAGACCCGACATGCGACAGACCCGACACGAAAAGCCCGCCGCCGCGAACGGTGACGGGCTCCTGGCGAGCAGTGCTCAGAGTGCAGCGACCTGCTTCGCGATGGCCGACTTGCGGTTCGCGGCCTGGTTCTTGTGGATGACGCCCTTGCTTGCGGCCTTGTCAAGCTTCTTCGACGCAAGCGCGAGAGCAGTAGCAGCCTTGGCGGCGTCACCGGCGACGATGGCTTCGCGTGCGGAGCGTACGGCGGTCTTGACCTCGCTCTTGACGGCCTTGTTGCGATCCTGGGACTTCTTGTTGGTACCGATTCGCTTGATCTGCGACTTGATGTTTGCCAATGTCTAACTTTCTCTGTGGTTCGAACGGGTGAGGGCAGCCGCGAATCGGTTCCAATACTGCAGGATCCGGGCTGCGATTCGCGAAACCAGTCAATTACCAAATGTCTCGCGCAAGCCAACCACCCACGATACCAGTGCGTCAGCGATCCAGCAATGTGGCGCGGGACCGTGTCGGGTGCCGCCCGTCGAGAATACCGAGCAACAGGCGTGCAGTGTCGAGCGGGCGGCGGAACCGGGCGGCAAGCCGCACCCCGCTCTGGCGCACGAGCCGATGATCGGCAGCGGCGGCCAGAAAAGCGCGCTCCTGCATCCGGAACCGGTCGAACTGTCCATTGAGCAGCCACACTGGCGCCTGCAACCGGGACAGTGCCGCCCTCGTGTCGAGGGCGTCGAGCTGGCGGAGGGTGTCGGCGAAATGCTCGGATGGAGCGACACCGCCCGATGAACCGGCTCGAACGAACGTGGAGGAGGCGGCACTGCTCATCCCGGCCCCGTGGTCGGGGAGCATGTGATGGGTACTCGTCGACGCGATGCGGTAGCTGTCGAGGATCCAACTCAGGGCCTGTGTGCCGCAGCCGATCGCCACGACACCACCAACCGTGTCGATGAGCGAGCCGCACTCCACTGCGAGGTGACCGCCGAGACCCCGGCCGACGACGAACACCGATGCGGTACCGAGGGAACGCACGGCGTCCGCCACCGTGACGAGCGATTCGCCAATCGAGAACGGTTCGTCGGTGCGGGCGCCGTGGCCGGGGAGTTCCACCACAAATACCTGATGCCCGTGAGCCTCGAGGATCTCGCGCTGTGCTGTCCACTCGGCACTCGAACCGCGAAGTCCGTGCACGAGGACGACAGGAGTGGGCATTTTTCGATGCTAACCGTTCTGCCTGTCGTAATAGCCTGACAGTATGCCCTCTCTTTCTCCTCACATCGCGTCTGTGCCACCCTCCGGTATCCGTCGCATCTTCGAGATCGCCCTCGAGCTCGACGACGTGATCTCCCTTGCGGTGGGGGAGCCCGACCGCGCGGTGGCGCCGCACATCCTCGCGGCGGGTGCGCAGGCGTGGCGCGACGATCTCACGAGTTATTCCGCCAACGGGGGCATCCCGCCGTTGAGGGCCGCGATCGTGCAGAAGCTCGCCCGTGAGAACAATATCCACGTGGACGTCGAGCGGGTCTGGGTGACTCTCGGAGCAACCCAGGGGCTCTTCCAGGCGATGCGCCTGTTGCTCTCCACCGGCGATGAAGTGCTCGTCCCAGATCCCGGCTACACCACGTTCACCATGAATGCGCGCCTGCTCGAGGCAGTGCCGGTGCCCTATTCGTTGCGGCCCGACCACGGTTTTGCACCCGACCTCGACGAACTCGAGCGACTCGTCACCGACCGCACACGCCTCATCATCATCAATTCGCCCTCGAACCCGCTCGGTGTCGTGTTCGACGAGCAGCAGTTGCACGAACTGCTCGATTTCGCCCGACGCCACGATCTCTGGGTGCTCAGCGACGAGGTCTACGAGTACTTCACCTACGGTGCGCCACACGTGAGCATCGCGAGCCTCGACTCCGACGATCGCGTGTTCAGCGCCTTCTCCCTCTCCAAGACCTACGCGATGACCGGCGCGCGCATCGGCTACCTGGTGACCCCACCGGGGCTTGCGGCAATCATGCGAACCGTGCAGGAGGCCTCGATCAGCTGCGTCGGGATGCCGGACCAGTACGCCGCGGTCGCCGCCATCACCGGCGACCACCAGCACGTGGCAGATTCGCGCGATCACTACCGTGCCAACCTCGAGGCGGCGTGTGCGCTGCTCGATGAGCGGGGCATCCGCTATCAGCGCCCGGGTGGCGCGTTCTATCTCTGGCTGGATGTCGCCTATGCGAGTAGCGGTGATGTGGCCGCCTGGGCCGAACACTTCCTGCTTCACGATCGGGTGGCAGTGGCGCCCGGCAGTGCGTTCGGACGGTCGGGCGAGGGCTGGATCCGGGTGTGCCTGGCTGCCGAGAAGGCCGTGCTGCTCGAAGGCCTTCGGCGGTTGCCGGCGCCGTAAAAACAGGCGCACCGCCCGGGGTCACGCTCCGACCGGCCCAGGCATCCCAGCCGGCGCGCATCGTGGGAGAATTGGAGCAACCCCACGGCACCGATACGAAGGATTTGCGTGAGCCCCAGAGCACTGAAGGCCCTCGAGCCGGCGTCGACCGACCCCGCCTTCATTCGCAACTTCTGCATCATCGCCCACATCGACCACGGCAAATCCACGCTGGCCGACCGGATGTTGCAGATCACCGGTGTGGTGAGCGACCGCGACATGCGGGCCCAGTACCTCGACCGCATGGACATCGAACGCGAGCGCGGCATCACCATCAAAAGCCAGGCCGTGCGGATGCCATGGGAGCTCGATGGACAGACCTACGCCCTGAACATGATCGATACTCCCGGTCATGTGGACTTCACTTATGAAGTCTCTCGCTCGCTCGCCGCATGCGAGGGTGCGATCCTACTGGTGGATGCCGCGCAGGGTATCGAGGCCCAGACGCTTGCGAACCTGTACCTCGCCCTCGACAACGACTTGACGATCATCCCGGTGCTCAACAAGATCGACCTGCCCGCCGCAGATCCAGAGAAGTACATCAAGGAGATCGTCGGCCTGCTGGGGTGCAAGCCGGAAGACATCCTGCTCGTCTCCGGCAAGACCGGGGTTGGTGTGCCGGAGCTGCTCGACCTGGCGACCCGCCTCATCCCGCCACCGGTCGGAGACCCGACAGCGCCGGCGCGCGCGATGATCTTCGACTCTGTCTACGACTCGTACCGCGGCGTCATCACCTACGTGCGCATGATCGACGGGGCACTCAAACCCCGCGAAAAGATCATGATGATGAGCACCAAGAGCGCGCACGAAGTGCTCGAGATCGGCGTGAGCGCGCCCGAACCGACCCTGACCAAGGGCCTCGGCGTTGGCGAGGTCGGTTACCTCATCACCGGCGTCAAGGACGTGCGCCTCAGCAAGGTGGGCGATACCGTCACGAGCTTCATGAAGCCCGCGACCGTGGCGCTCAAGGGCTACTCCGAGCCGATGCCGATGGTGTTCTCCGGCGTCTACCCGATCGACGGCTCCGACTATCCGGTGCTGCGGGAGGCCCTTGACAAGCTCAAGCTCTCGGATGCCGCGCTGGTCTACGAACCCGAGACCTCCGTCGCGCTCGGCTTCGGCTTCCGCTGCGGTTTCCTCGGACTCCTGCACCTCGAGATCGTGACCGAACGTCTCGAGCGCGAGTTCGGGCTGGATCTCATCGCGACGGCACCCAGCGTGATCTACCAGGTGACCACGGATGACAAGAAGACCGTCACCGTGACCAATCCGAGCGAGTTCCCCGGCGGCAAGATCGCCTCGGTGAGCGAACCGGTGGTGAAGGCATCGATCCTCACCCCCAAGGATTTCGTCGGTACCGTCATGGAGCTCTGCCAGGGTCGCCGCGGCACCATGCAGGGCATGGAATATGTCGGCGAAGATCGGGTCGAGCTGCACTACACGATGCCACTCGGTGAGATCGTGTTCGACTTCTTCGACCAGCTGAAGAGCCGCACGGCCGGCTACGCGAGCCTGGACTACGAACCCACCGGCGACCAGGATGCGGATCTGGTCAAGGTCGACATCCTGCTCCAGGGCGAGGCGGTGGATGCGTTCAGCGCCATCGTGCACCGTGACAAGGCCTACGCGTATGGCGTGCTGATGACCGAGCGGCTCAAGAAGCTCATCCCGCGACAGCAGTTCGAGGTACCGATCCAGGCCGCCATCGGCGCCCGGATCATCGCCCGCGAGTCCATCAGCGCGATGCGCAAAGACGTACTCGCCAAGTGTTATGGCGGTGACATCACCCGCAAACGCAAGCTTCTCGAGAAGCAGAAAGAGGGCAAGAAGCGGATGAAGATGGTGGGCCGCGTCGAGGTTCCCCAGGAGGCATTCATCGCCGCGCTCTCCGGCGACACGGAGACCAAGAAGGACAAGTAACGTCTCGTCGGTGGGCTTCGGCGACCCCCGATCCGTCAGGTTGTGCTGTCATCCCGATCCGAGGGGACAGAACGTGACGGCTGGGCGGGGATCGCTCCCCGGCAGCCGACACGGATACCAAAGACAAGAAATGGGTGGTTACCCCGGGTGTTTTGTGAGTCGGCACAACGTTCGTGAGCGAATGACCGCGGGCGCAGTACGCTGCGAACATGAGCGATTACCGACCCCCCGTTTCCGATCTTGCCTTTGTCCTCGAGCATGTCGTGGGGTATCCGGAAGTTGCCGCGCTTCCGGGCTATGAGCACGCCGATCTCGACACCGTGGTCGGGCTCCTCGAGGAGTGCGGCGAGTTCATGGTGAAGGTCGTGGCCCCCACCAACCAGCCCGGGGATGTCGAGGGCGCCAGGCGCGACGCTGACGGCACGGTGCGAACACCAGCAGCATTCAAGTCCGCCTACCGCCAGTATGTTGATGCCGGCTGGGGTTCGGTGCCGTTTCCGGAGGAGTTCGACGGCGGCGGCTTTCCGTGGTCGGTAGGGCTCGCCATCCAGGAAATGCTCGGGTCGTCCAACATGGCCTTCGCGCTCTGCCCGCTGCTCACCCAGGGTGCGATCGACGCGCTGCTGCACTACGGCGATGACGCGCAGAAGTCGACCTACCTGCCCAAGATGATCAGCGGCGAGTGGACCGGCACGATGAACCTCACCGAACCGCAGGCCGGTTCGGACGTCGGCGCCCTGACCACGCGCGCCGTCCCGAATGGCGACGGGACCTACGCCATCACCGGACAGAAGATCTACATCACCTACGGGGAGCACGACCTCTCCGAGCAGATCGTGCACCTGGTGCTCGCCCGCACCCCGGGAGCGCCGGCCGGAACCCGCGGTATCTCCTGCTTCATCGTGCCCAAGTTCCACCTGCACGAGGATGGCTCACTCGGTGAGCACAATGGCGTCTCCTGCCTCTCGATCGAGCACAAGCTCGGTATTCACGGCGCTCCCACCTGCGTGCTCTCCTACGAGAACGCGACGGGTTACCTCATCGGCGAGGAGAACCTCGGCATGCGCATCATGTTCGTCATGATGAACAGCGCGCGGCTCTCTGTCGGCACACAGGGCCTGTCGATCGGGGAGCGTGCCTACCAGGGCTCCCTCGCCTACGCCCAGGGCCGCACGCAGGGCAAGGCAATCGGCGCAACCGTCGATTCGGCCATCATCGACTTCCCCGACGTGCGCCGGATGCTCATGACACAGAAAGCGTATCTTGCCGCCCTCCGTCGCCTCGTGCTCTTCAACGCGGTGCAGATCGACCTGAGCACCCACGGCACCGATGAGGCGGCGCGAGTGCGGGCATCCGAGATCGTCGGCCTGCTCACCCCGATCAGTAAGTCCTTCGGAACGGATCTCGGGGTGGAGCTCACCTCCCTGGCCCTGCAGGTCTATGGCGGCATGGGTTACATCGAGGAAACCGGCGCGGCGCAGCACTTCCGCGACGTGCGCATCACGCCGATCTACGAGGGCACCAACGGGATCCAGGCCGCGGACCTCGTCGGGCGCAAGCTCGCCGTACGCAACGGGGCTTCCTTCCTCGAGTTCATTGCGACTATGCGCGAGATCGACGCCGAGCTCGCCGCCGCGGGAGCTTCCTTCGAGACCATCCGCGTGCAGCTGCGCACGCAGCTCGACTCCCTCGAGGCGGCGACCGGATGGATGCTGCGCACCGGCCAGTCCGACCCGAACGCCGTACTCGCCGGATCCTCTCCGTACCTGCGAATGTGGGGGCTCTGCGTGGCTGGCTGGCTCATGGCGCGTTCGGCCCTCGCGGCCGAGACCACGGGAGAGGCGGACCTCGCGGACACGCAGCTCGTGCTCGCGCGCTTCTACTCCGAGCAACTGCTTCCTCAGGTGGCCGGGATGTTTGGCGCTGCCACCGGGGGCGCACGCGACCTGTTCGCCCTGGATGTCGACCAGCTCACGGGGCGTGTCCGGAGCCGTTCGCTCAGCTAGCCGGGCGCTCTCGTCGAGGCGGGAGGCCGGGCGCGGCGCCGATAGAATTACGACATGCCCGCGCCATCCGCCTCGACGATCGGTTCCTGCTAGATGATCGCGAAGCTGCCGCTCTGGGAGCGGCCCGTCACCTACGCGGGCGTCGGTGCCACCCAGTCCGCCGACCTACTGGCCAATTCACCGGCCGGTTATCGTCCGTTCCGGCAGCGCACCCGGATCGGGCACGGCGATGCGCGGTGGGACTACGCCTGGACCGAAGTAATGTCCTGGGGCATCCAGCGCAACAGTGGATTCCGCATCGAGGTGGCGGATGTTCCGGCCGCAGTGAGCGACCAGACCTATGTGCCCGTGGCGTTCGACGAGGCGGGCGCTCCGGTCCCCGGGACCCTCGCCATGGACGAAGTCGTCTTCGGGCCGGACGGTGCGCCCTTCATCGTGCCCGGGGATTCGGTCGTGCTCGATATCCCGTTCGGCCCGTTCCGCGTCACCGCCCCGGCGCGCGTCGTCTATGTCGTGAACGACTTGAATCGCAAGGGTTTTGCCTACGGCACCCTTCCGGGACATCCCGAGAGCGGCGAAGAGTCCTTCATCGTCGAGCGCACGGACGACGGCTCGGTCTGGCTGGAGATCAGTGCGTTTTCCCGCCCCGCGAACGGTTTCTGGTGGCTGGCCTACCCGGTTCTGCGGCTCTCACAGGTGTACTACACGCGGCGGTACTTCGAATCGCTCTCCGGCGTGCTCTCCCCGGACCCCGGGGCCTGATGCCGAGCGCGCTTCCGCTCGCGGATGCTGCGCCGTCCGACGGCGCGCTGCCGGCTTCCGTGGTGGTCGGTGCCTCCGAACGCAACTTCGGTGTCTACCTGCACGTGCCGTTCTGCCGGGTGCGCTGCGGATACTGTGACTTCAACACCTACACCTCCGACGAGTTGCGCGGCGCGAAGCGCACGGACTATGCCGGCCAGGCGATCGCCGAGGTGGCCATGGCGCGGGACATCCTGCGTCGGGCCGAACTGCCGGACCGGCCCGCATCCACCGTGTTCTTCGGCGGGGGCACGCCCACGATGCTGCCCGTCACCGATCTCGCAGCAATGCTCGCGGCTGTAGCGGATACCTGGGGGCTGGTGCCCGGGGCCGAGGTCACGACCGAGGCGAATCCCGATTCGGTGGATGCCGACTACCTCCGTTCGCTCGCCGACGCAGGTTTCACGCGCGTGTCGTTCGGCATGCAATCGGCCGTGCCACACGTTCTTGCGACCCTCGAGCGCACTCATGATCCCGAGCGCGTGCCGCTAGTGGTGCAGTGGGCGCGTGACGCCGGCCTCGGGGTGAGCCTCGATCTGATCTACGGCACTCCGGGGGAATCGCTCGACGATTGGCGGGTGTCGCTCGAACACGCCATTGCGCAGCATCCGGACCATCTCTCCGCGTACTCGCTCATCGTCGAGGACGGCACCAAGCTCGCAAGGCAGATCCGGCGCGGCGAGGTGGCGCAGCCCGACGAAGACCTGCAGGCCGACATGTACGAACTCGCGGATGAGCTGCTCGGTGCTGCCGGCTACGGCTGGTACGAGGTGAGCAACTGGTCGCGCGAGTCATCCAATGATTTTGCCGAGCATCGCTCGCGGCATAACCTCGCCTACTGGCAGGGCCATGACTGGTGGGGGATCGGTCCAGGGGCGCACAGCCACGTCGGGGGAGTGCGGTGGTGGAACGTGAAGCATCCTGCGTCCTACGCCGACCGGATCGGTGCTGGCCTGTCTCCGGCAGCCGGGAGGGAGACCCTCGACGACGGGACCAGGCGCGTGGAGAGCGTGCTGCTCGGCACCCGCATCCGCGATGGGCTGGTTATCGCGCAACTGTCGCCAAGCTCACGCACCGCCATCGCCGGGCTGATCGGTGACGGACTCGTTGACGGGGCATCTGCCATCCGCGGCTCGCTCACCCTCACCCTGCGTGGGCGCCTACTCGCCGATGCGGTCGTGCGACGCCTGCTCGAGTAGACCTGGCACTGACTGCTCCTGCCGACCAGGGGTCAGGGTTGTAGGTTCCTGAAGCGCGCCAACGTGTGACGATGACCCTCGAGTGGCGTTCTCGCCCTAGCTCGAGACGAACTTGAGCGCTACCCGGTAGGTATAGAGCTCACCGCGATTTGCGGCGATCGCGGCAAGGATACTGAACACGATGTCGAGCACGGCGACCGCCATCACGATGACGAAGCCGACGGCAATCCACAGGGTGAAGACCCCGGTGATGTAACCGAGCAACACGGTGAGCTGGAAGTTGAGAGCCGCACGGGTGTGTTCGCGGATGAACGGACCGCGGTCCCTCAGCACGAAATAGCCGATCAATGCGGGTAGGAAGTGGAAGAAGATCCCGCCGAGGTGAACGAGCGTCGCCCAGAGTTTCTCGTCGCTCGGGCTCAGTTGCTGGGACCTCTGATAGGGGTTCGGCGTGGTTTCTGACATCCGCCCATTAAAGCAACTTGCCCGGCCGCGTGTGCGACCGGGCCACTTGGGGAGGCTTTTACGTGACGAAGAGCGTCACTTGATAAGGCGGATGGCGAAGGGGTAGCGGTAGGCGATGCCATCCTTTGACTTGGTGAAGGCGATGACCGAGAGGACGATCGACGCAATCGCCGCGGCGATCGTGATCAGGAAACCCACCACAATGACGCTCAGAATTGACCCGACGATGTATGCGGCGGCGAGGGTGATCTGGAAGTTCAGCGCCTCCTTGGCTTCGTTGTTGGTGAAGCTGCCTCGATCCTTGAAGACGAGCCAGATGATCAGTGACGGGAGGAATCCGAGGATGCCGCCGAGGTGCGCGAACGAGGCCCACTGGCGGTCCTCAGCCTCGGTGAGGGGTGCGGCCGGTTGCGGAGTGGCCGGCGTGAAGCCTGGGTCGGTCATGTGCGGAGCCTTTCGATGAGCGGATCGATCCTGCGCGGTGCCAGGACAGAGAGAGCGCGTGATCTGGCCCGGTCCCCGATCGAGGGCGGTGCACGAGCACATGCATAAGGTATCGCTCCGGTCGCCCGGCATGCAACGTCTTCGCAAGGGTGTGTCACGGTACCATTGGCAGTCTGCACTCACGAGTGCTAAGTATTCGCAGGGCGAAATCGGAGCGGCGGAGAGGGTGGGGTGGTGAGCATGGTGTCGGAACGGGGTCTTGACGTACTTCGCGTCATCGTGCAGGACTATGTCGCCTCGCGCGAGCCGGTGGGATCCAAGTCGATCGTCGACCGATACTCCTTCGGGGTCTCTGCAGCGACCATCCGCAACGACATGGCGCTGCTGGAAGAGGAAGAACTCATTGCGGCGCCGCACACCTCGTCCGGACGCATCCCGACCGACAAGGGATATCGCGTCTTCGTCAACCAGCTGGCCGACCTGCGACCGCTCAGCCCCGCACAGCGCGCCGCGATCGAGACCTTCTTAGGATCATCCGCGGACCTCGACCAGGTGCTAGCCCGCACCGTGCGCCTGCTCTCCCAGCTCACGCACCAGGTGGCGCTCGTGCAGTACCCCTCGCTGTCGCGCTCACGTATCCGACATGTCGAGCTGGTGCTTCTCGCCTCATCCCGGGTGATGACCGTGCTGATTACCGATACCGGCCGCGTCGAGCAGCGACTGCTCGATGTGTCGGATGAGTTGGACGAGGGCTTCCTCACACAACTCGGCTCGCGCCTCAACGCCACACTCGGGGGCCTCGGGCTCGCGGAGGCGGCCGAGAAACTCTCGCTGTTTCCCGAGCAGTTCCCTGCCTCCGAGGCTGCCGCCGTCGGGCGTATCGCCTCCGCGCTCATCGAGCAGGTGCTGGCCCACCGCCAGGACAGGCTGGTCATGGCCGGAACCGCGAACCTGGTGCGTACAGAGGAAGACTTCAGCGGCAGCATCTACCCTGTTCTCGAGGCGATCGAGGAGCAGGTGACGCTGCTGCGCCTATTCGGCGAGATGGAGCCCGACCAGAACGGTTTCTCGGTGTCGATCGGCAAAGAGAATGCGTCGTTCGGCCTGGGGGAGACCTCGGTGCTGACCACGGGCTATGCGACCTCCGGTGGAGAAGTGTCACGCCTCGGCGTGATCGGCCCCACCCGCATGGATTATTCGAACAATATTGCGGCCGTGAGAGCAGTCGCCCGCTACCTGTCCCGCCTGCTCGGCGAGGACTGAAGACCAAAAGGAATTTGATTGGCTGACCACTACGAAGTACTCGGAGTCGATCGCAGCGCGACGACCGATGAGATCAAGAAGGCGTATCGTCGCCTCGCTCGGGAGTTGCATCCCGACGTGAACCCGGGAGCGGATGCCTCGGAGCAGTTCAAGCTCGTCACGCACGCCTACGACGTGCTCTCCGATTCGCAGCAGCGGCAGCAGTACGACCTGGGGCAACAGGGCGGTTTCGGCGCACAGGGCGGGCAGGGTTTCGGCGGTTTCGGCGACATTTTCGAATCGTTCTTCGGTGGAGGACAGACCCGCGGCCCACGCTCGCGCCGCGAACGCGGGCAGGACGCGCTAGTGCGCGTGGAGGTCGAGCTCGACGAGATCATCTTCGGCACGACGCGTGACATCGACGTCGATACCGCTGTGCTGTGCGACACCTGCGACGGTTCGTGCTGCGCACCGGGCACCACCCCGGTCACCTGTGACATCTGCCACGGCAGCGGCCAGATCCAGCGCACCGTGCGCAGCCTGCTTGGCAATGTGTTGACATCAAGCCCCTGCGGCACCTGCCGCGGTTACGGCACCGTGATCCCGAACCCCTGCCCCACCTGTCAGGGCCAGGGTCGCGTGCGTGCGCGCCGCATCATTCCGGTCGACATCCCCGCCGGAGTCGACACCGGATTGCGACTGCAGATGCCCAACCAGGGCGAGGTCGGTCCGGCCGGCGGCACGGCCGGAGACCTCTACCTCGAGATCAAGGTGCGCCACCACGACGTCTTCAGCCGCAACGGCGACGATATCCTCGCCACTCTCGAAGTGCAGATGACGGATGCGATCCTCGGGTCTAAAACCACGCTCAAGACCCTCGATGGTGAGGTGTCAGTCGAGATCAGGCCCGGCACGCAGAGCGCCGAGGTGATCACGATCAAGGACCGGGGGGTGACCCATCTGCGCGGCAGCGGGCGTGGCGATCTCAAGATCGGCGTGCAGGTGACGACACCGGTGAAGCTCAACCATAAGGAGCAGGATCTCATCAAGCAGTTTGCGAGTACACGCAGGGCCGCGGCCCCGACGCTCACGCAATTCCAGCAGGGACTGTTCCAGAAGCTGCGCGACCGGTTCCTCAACATCTGATCACATGGCCCACTTCTACCTGAGTGAAGAGCTGGTATCCGCCACCATCGGCGAGCGGGTCACCGTTGGGGGTGCGGAAGCGCGGCACGCCGTCACGGTGAGCCGTATCGCTCTGGGAGAGTCCATCTCGATCGGAAACGGCACGGGCCTGGTGATCTCGGGCACGGTGGTCGCGGCCGAGCACACCGAATTCATAGTCCAGGTTGAGACCCTCGTCGAGACCCCTCCGCACTCTCCAGCGATCTGGCTCGTGCAGGCACTCGCCAAGGGCGACCGTGACGAGCAGGCGGTGCAACAGGCCACGGAGCTCGGTGTCGACGGGGTGATCCCGTGGTCGGCCCAACGATCGATCGTGAAGTGGGAGGGCGCCAAGGTGCGTAAGGGCCACGACCGCTGGAGCGCGATCGTGCGCGAGGCGAGCAAGCAGTCGGTGCGTTCGTGGGTTCCCGAGGTGGGCGACCTCGCATCCCTCTCAGTGCTCGTGGCACTGGCGAAGGTGACGCGGATGCTGCTGCTCGAACCGACCGCCGAACTCGCGCTGGGTGCGCTCGAGCCCGACGATCGTGACGTGGTGCTCGTGGTGGGTCCGGAGGGTGGCATCGCCCCGTCAGAGCTCACGCGACTCGAGGCTGCGGGTGCGACACCGTTGCGGCTCGGGGACACCATCCTGCGCACGTCGACTGCTGGACCCGCCGCCGTCGCGGTGCTCAACGCGAGGCTCGGGCGCTGGTAGCGAACGCTCATCCTCAGGTCGGCGGCGTCGCTTACCCTTGAATCATGTCGACCACAGCCGAACCGTCCCTCTTCACACGCATCATCGTGCGCGAGATCCCGGCGGATATCGTCTTCGAGAACGAGCGGATCATCGCCTTCCGGGACATCGCGCCGAAGGCTCCCGTGCATCTGCTCGTGGTGCCGAAGACCCCGGAGTTCGCCAACCTGACGGAGCTGGCCGCGGCTGACCCGGCGCTTCTGGCCGAGGTCGTCGCGGTGGTGCAGCGCCTCGCCGACGAGCACTGTGACGGGCAATACCGCCTCGTGTTCAACACCGGACCTCTCTCCGGGCAAACTATCTTCCACGTCCACGCCCACCTGCTCGGTGGAGCACTTACCGAAGGAACCCTTGGCCAATAGCGATTCCACGTCCCGTTCCGCAGAGGGACAGTCCGCACAGCACCTCGTCATCCGCGTCGATGGGGTCGCGATGGTGCGGCTGCTCGGCCCGCAGGATCGGCTGTTAAAGACGATCGAGAGGCAGTATCCGCAGGTCTCCGTGCTCGTGCGCGGAAACGAAATCACCCTGGACGGAGACGCTCGCCAGCTATCGGCCGCCACCCGGCTCGTAGAGGAATTGGTCATGATGGTGCGCAGCGACCGTGAACACGGCGAGAACGTGCTCGACGAACGAAGTGTCACCGAGTCCGCGAAGATCCTCGCGACCGACCAGCGGGTGAGCCCAGCCGAACTCCTGAGTCAGGCCATCCTCACCAGCCGGGGTAAGAGCATCCGACCGAAGACCCTGGGCCAGAAGGAGTATGTCGACGCGATCGACGAGAACACCATCGTCTTCGGCATCGGCCCAGCGGGCACCGGCAAGACCTACCTCGCGATGGCGAAGGCGGTGCAGTCGTTGCAGCGCAAGGAGGTCGAGCGCATCATCCTCACGCGCCCTGCTGTCGAAGCCGGCGAACGCCTCGGCTACCTGCCCGGCACTCTCACCGAGAAGATCGACCCCTACCTGCGTCCGCTCTACGACGCCCTCAACGAGATGATGGATCCAGAGGTCGTGCCCAAGCTCCTTGCCGCTGGCACCATCGAGGTCGCCCCTCTCGCTTACATGCGCGGCCGCACGCTGAACAACGCGTTCATCGTGCTCGACGAAGCACAGAACACCACACCGGAGCAGATGAAGATGTTCCTCACGCGGCTCGGTCATGGGTCGAAGATGGTGATCACGGGCGACATCACCCAGGTAGACCTGCCGGTCGGCGCCAGTGGACTCCAGCTCGTGACCCGCGTGCTCGACGGGATCGACGAGATCCATTTCGCGCGTCTGACCAGTGAGGATGTGGTGCGCCACAACCTCGTCGGCCGCATCGTCGACGCCTACACCAAGTACGATGCAGAGCGGCAGGCACAGCGCTTCGACCGGGAACAGGGGGGTCGACCGTGAGCATCGAGATCAACAACGAGTCCGTCATCCCGGTGGATGAGGTGGCTTTGCAGCGGCTCTCCGTCTACGCGCTCGACCACCTGCACGTGCATCCGGATGCCGAGCTGGCGATCGTTCTCGTGGACGAGGGCGCGATGGAGCAGCTGCACCTCCAGTGGATGGACGAGCCCGGGCCCACCGATGTACTGAGCTTCCCGATGGACGAGTTGCGCCCCGGCACCGAGGAGTCGATGACCCCCGCCGGCCTCCTCGGCGACATCGTGCTGTGCCCCCAGGTCGCGATCTCCCAGGCGGAGACGGCCGGTCACAGCGCGCTCGATGAGATGCAGCTTCTCACGACCCACGGCATCCTTCACCTCCTCGGATTCGATCATGCCGAACCGGACGAGGAGAAAGAGATGTTCGGCATCCAGCGCGAGATCCTGGCCGGCTTCGCCATCGCCGAGCGACGATCCAGGTAGTCTCGCCATGATTCCGCTCTTCGTCAGTGTGGCTGTCCTGCTGGTGATTTTCGGCGGACTCCTCGCCGCGGCCGACGCCGCGCTCAGTGTGTTGTCTCGCGCAGACCTGTTGGAGATCGCATCGACCTCGCGCGCCCGGAAGTCCCTCACCGCTATAGCGGCGGATGTCGGAGCGCATGTGAATGCCGTGAACTTCATGCGCGTGGTCGCCGAGACCACGGCCGCCGTGCTCGTCACCCTCGCCTTCGCCTATGTGTTCCCACAGTGGTGGTGGGCGCTGCTCGCGTCCGCCTTCATCATGACGTTGGCTTCCTTCGTTCTGGTCGGATCCAGCCCGCGCAGCGTCGGGCGGGTTCACGCCCGTGCCGTGGTGCGGGTGTGCGCCTGGACGGTGCACGCCATCCGTCTGTTCCTCGGTCCCGTTGCCGCCGCCCTCGTTGCGATCGGAAACCGGGTGACCCCGGGCCGCACCGCGACATTTTCGTCGGAGGAGCAGTTGCTGAGCATGGTGGACGAGGCCACCGAGCTCGAGGTGCTCGAAGAAGACGATCGCGAACTCATCCACTCCATCTTCGAATTCAGCGACACGGTCGTTCGGGAGGTGATGATCCCGCGCACGGATATGGTGACGATCGATAGCGACGAGTCGATCGGCGCGGCGATGGGGCTGTTCCTCAGCCGAGGAGTCTCCCGCGTGCCCGTGATCGGTGTCGACGTTGACGAAGTGATCGGCGTGCTGTATCTCCGGGATGTTGCACGACTCAGTTACGAGCGCCCCAAAGGCCTCGATAAGGTCACTCTGGAATCCCTGGTGCGCCCGGCCCTCTTCATCCCCGAGTCCAAGAAGGCCGACGACACGCTGCGCCAGATGCAGCTCGAGTCCAACCATCTCGCCATGGTCGTCGATGAATACGGTGGCATCGCCGGTCTGGTGACCCTCGAGGATCTGATCGAGGAGCTCGTGGGCGACATCTCGGATGAATACGACCATGAGGTCATCGAGATCGAGCACCTCGGTGACGGCCGGTATCGGGTGAGCGCACGCCTGCCGGTGGACGAACTCGGCGAGCTGTTCGAGATCGACCTCGACGATGACGACGTCGATTCGGTCGGTGGGCTGATCACCAAGGCGCTCGGTCGCCTGCCGCTCCCTGGCTCGGTCGCGACCATCTCTGGCCTCGTCCTCACTGCCGAGCGCACGGAGGGTCGACGCAAACGCCTGAGTACCGTGCTGGTCGAGCGGCACCAGGCCCTCAGCGATGCGATAGCCGCTTTCAACCCGCCCAGGGCGAAGGATTCCCGGCCTAAAGATTCCAAGTCCAGAGACTCGAAACCCACAGCAGCTACAGCCAAAGAAGACGGTGATTGAGCGTGTCGATTAGCACTGACAACCCTGAAGAGTTCCGGGCAGGTTTCGTGTCCTTCGTCGGGCGCCCCAACGTGGGAAAGTCCACGCTCACGAACGCGCTCGTCGGTGAGAAGGTGGCGATCACCTCATCGAAGCCGCAGACCACACGCCGGGCCATCCGAGGCATCGCCCATTACGCGAACGGGCAGCTGATCCTCGTGGATACGCCAGGCATGCACCGCCCACGCACCCTGCTCGGAGAGCGCCTGAACAGCATCGTGCAGACAACGCTGGGAGACGTGGACGTCGTGGCCTTCTGCATGCCGGCGGATGAGAAGATCGGCCCGGGCGATCGCTACATCAACGAACAGCTCGACTCGTTCCCCCGGGCGAAGAAGGTGGCCATCGTCACCAAGATCGACGCGACCTCGCGTCCCCAGGTGGCGGCGCAACTGCTCGCGGTGTCAGAGCTTCGCGAGTGGGAGGCGATCATCCCAGTGTCGGCGACCAGCCGCATCCAGCTCGACATCCTCGCGGCCGAACTGATCAAGCTGCTTCCCGTGTCTGCGGCGCTGTATCCCGCCGACACGGTCACCGAGGAGGGCCTCGAATCGCGCATCAGCGAACTCGTGCGTGAAGCCGTGCTCGAAGGAGTGGAAGATGAGCTGCCACACTCGATCGCCGTGACCATCGACGACATGATCGAGCGCGACGACAAGGATCTCGTGGAGATCTACGCCAACCTCTTCGTCGAGCGCGACAGCCAGAAGGGCATCATCATCGGTCATCAGGGATCGAGACTCGCGGATGTCGGCGCGCGGGCCCGAGCCCAGATCGAACCGCTCGTCGGCAAGCAGGTCTTCCTGTCGATCCGCGTGAAGGTGGCCAAGGATTGGCAACGCGATCCGAAGCAGCTGGGGCGCCTCGGGTTCTGAGCACTCGGCCGCAGGGGCGCTCCCTCTCGAGGATGAGTTCCTGCGCGACCGAGTGCAGCTCGTGGTCTTCGCGTTCGAGAACGGGTTGAACACCTCGCTGCATGAAGGTCACAGCCACCGACCAGCTAACCGCCGGGATTGCCTGAGGGCTCTCACAGGCAGACCGTCGGGAGCGTTTCTCGGCCCGTTCACGTGTTCATAATGAGACTGCGCAACTGCTGCGTGTGTGAAGGGGAACCCGATGTCGCATCCACTGCTCGAACTTCGTCTCGAGACAGGGCCATTCCCGTTCGTCGTCTACGGCCTGGCCGTCCTCACGCTCGTGGTGCTCGCGACGCGGCGCCCGGTGCGTCGATGGCTGCCCATCCAGTTGCTCGGTGCGGTCGCCGGTGCCGGTGTTGGCCTCGTGCTCGCCTGGTTGGTCAGCGACGTGTGGAACAGCTTCGGCGTTGCACTCACACCGATCACCCGCCTGTGGTTCGCGCTGGGCATCGGCGGTATCGGCTTCGCCGTCGCGGGCCTCTGGCGCGCTCGTGTCTGGCGCGTGGTGCTCGGCAGCGCATCCGTCATCCTGTTCGCCTTCGCGGGGGCAGTGGGAGTGAATATGGATGTCGCGGAGTTCCCAACACTCGGCTCCGCTCTCGGTGTAAGCACGATATCAAAACTGGCTCTTCCGGCCTCCATCGCCACTCCCACTCCTACTCCCACGAGCACAGCCCTCGAGACTCTCGCGCAAAGCTGGCACGCTCCGGCAGACCTGCCCAAAGCGGGAACTGTTGGAGCCGTCACCATCCCCGCCACGGTGTCGCACTTCCCCGCCCGCGGCGCCGTGGTCTACCTGCCGCCCGCAGCCCTCGTGGCCAACGCGCCTCGTCTTCCGGTGCTCGAGATGCTCTCCGGCCAGCCGGGGTCACCGGCGAACCTCATCTCCGCCGGTGCGCTTGCCACGATCTTCGATCAGTTCGCCGCGACGCATGAGGGCCTCGCGCCGATTGTCGTCATCCCGGATCAGTTGGGGGCCCCACAGCTCAATCCGATGTGTGTCGACTCGACACTCGGCAACTCTGCAACCTATCTCACGCTGGATGTCCCGAACTGGATCACTCACAACCTGCATGTGTTGACCAGCCGAGCAGACTGGGCCATCGGTGGGTTCTCCCAGGGGGGAACATGCTCGATCCAGCTCGGCGCGAAGTATCGGGGAGTGTATGGCAGCATTCTGGACATAGCAGGAGAGATCGCGCCGCACCACGGCTCGATCCCGGCCACGATTGCCAGTGCGTTCGGCGGATCCGCGGCCGAATACACTGCGGCCACTCCGCTTGCGTTGCTCGCCTCTGGCGCGCCGTATCCCGACACCCTGGGAATTTTCGTCGCCGGTCAAAATGACGCTCGGTTCGGCGCGGCATCCGTGACTGTCTCGAATGCCGCACAGGCTGCAGGAATGACGATGCATCATTTAGTCTCGCCGGGTACCGCCCACGACTGGCACACGGTGCAGTTTGGGCTGCGGCAGGGCATTCCGATTCTGGCCGAGCACTGGGGACTCTGATGGGGCGCTGGATCGCCGAGCGACGGGTGAGCCTGTCGCTCGCCGGTCTCCTGCTCGTGCTCGCGTTCGTGACGGGATCACTGCTCCGCGGTCCGCGACCCGGGTTGCGGCCGAAGGTTGGTACTGGAATTGACGCCTTCGTCGACACGCATAACTACCTCTCGCCGATCACGTCTGTCTTTTTCACTTCGGGCCCCTTCGAACTCCTCCTCGCGATTGCGGCCATCGTCGTGTTGGTCGGAGCCGCCGAGCGGCTGATGGGCTGGTGGCGCACGCTGCTGGCGTTCGTGGTCACCGCCTACGTCGGTGCGGGAATCGGGATGCTCCTCCAGGCCGCTGGGCTGCTCGCACGGGAGATCTGGGCGGTGCGGATCGAAGAGACGATCGTGTTCGATCCCTTCACCGCGATCGCCGGCACGCTCCTCACCGCCAGCGCATTCGCTGGTCCCCTATGGCGTCGGCGGGTGCGCATCCTCGGATTCGCCGCCCTGACGATCGTGTTCCTGTATTCCGGACAGCCCTCCGACCTCTTTCGCATCATCGCTGCCCTCGCCGGACTCGCGCTCGGGATGGTGCTCGCGCATACTCGACCGTCCACGCGGTGGGTGCGAAGTTCGCATTACGAAGCGCGGAGCCTCACCGCAGTATTGCTCATGATCACCGCGGCCGGCCCCTTCGTCAGCATCTTCACTCCGGCACGGTACGGTCCACTGCATCCGCTCGGCATGCTGTTCCGAGACCAACTGCCGCGCATGTCAACTGTGGTGAACCACTGCCTCGGACATCTCTCATCTCCGGAGTGCCGCCTGCAGATCGACCTCGCGAGCATCAACGGGCCGGGTACCGCGTTGCTCGCGCCCCTGCCGCTCGTCGTATTGATCGTGGCGGCACTCGGCATGCTGCGCGGACGTCGCAGCGCCGCCCTCATCGCCATCGCGGTCAACCTGTTCCTCGCCTTCGTGGCAGCGTTCTACTACGGATTCTTCCCCGCTTTCGCCAGCGATCAGATGGTCTCCGAATATGCATCCGGCCTCGAGTCAGTGGCGCGCCTCGCCGTCTCGGTGTCCGTGCCGCTCATCATCGCTTCCCTCATCGCGGTGAACCTCCACCACTTCACCGTGCGCGTTCCGCGCAGAGTGGTAATCCGTTTCGTGGTGACCGTTCTCGGTACTTTCATCGCGCTGTGTGGGCTCTACCTCGGCGCGGGCTGGCTCGACCGGTCGCAATTCCGTCCCACGCCGAGCATGCTGGAGCTACTCCTCGACCTGCCGGACCGCTTCGTGCCGGTGGGCTTCCTGCGGCTGGAGACCGTTCCCTTCGTTCCCGTCGCACCATTCACCCAGATCCTCTACCAGGGCATCGGGCCGGTGTTCTGGCTCGTGCTCATCGCCGCGACCCTTCCGCTGTTCTTCTCTGATCGCAACCGAGACAGTTTTGCCGAGCGCGATCGGGCGAGGCTCCTGCTTCTCGAGGGCGGTGGGTCCATCGGTCATATGGCGCTGTGGGATGGCAACGATTACTGGTTCGCCGCGGACGGGCGATCGGGCATGGCCTACCGGGTCGTCTCCGGGGTCGCGCTCACCACCGGCGGGCCCCTCGGTCGGCCCGAGTTCGCCGCCGAGGCGGTGAGGCAGTTCGCCGTCTTCTGCGATGACAACGGGTGGACACCGGTGCTCTACAGCGTGGACAGCGAATTCCTCCCACAGTTCCAGATGATGGGCTGGTCGACGATGGTGGTCGCTGAGGAGACCATCGTGCACCCGGCCACCTTCACCACCCAGGGCAAGAGCTGGCAGGACGTGCGTTCGTCGATCAATCGCGCCGAGCGACTCGGCGTGAGCGCAGTGTGGACCACTTGGGCAAAGCTCTCCCTCGCCCGCAGCGCGCAGATCGAGGCGATCTCTGAATCCTGGGTCGCCGACAAAAAGCTGCCCGAGCTCGGATTCACGCTCGGTGGCCTGGACGAACTGCGCGATCCGGATGTCGCGGTGCTGCTTGCCGTCGGTGATGACGACGTCGTCGAGGCCGTGACGAGTTGGATGCCCACCTACCGCGAAGGGGAGATCATCGGCTGGACCCTGGATTTCATGCGCCGCCGCCCCGGAAGCATGAACGGGGTCATGGAGTTTCTCATCGCTTCCGCCGCCCTGCTCATGCAGCAGCGGGACATCGAGTTCATGAGCCTCTCGGCCGCTCCGCTGGCCCGCCGCGAGTCCGCATCGGAGGAATCGGACGGGACGGATCGCGTCCTGGCTTTTCTCGCCCGCAGTCTCGAGCCGGTCTACGGGTTCCAGTCGCTCTTCACCTTCAAACAGAAATTCAAGCCGGAACTCAAGGCGATGCTCATGGCCTACCCCGATCCGCTCCGCCTTCCCGCGATCGGTGCAGCGCTCGGCCGTGCCTATCTGCCCTCGCTCAGCGTGCCACAGACCATGAGGTTCCTTCGCGGCCGCGGCTAACCGTCGGCAACTCACCGCAGCAGCCAGCGGTGCTATCCTCTAAGCGTGCTGTTCGGCTTGCTCCTTCTTAGCTGCCGCGACGAGTCCTAGCCCCGGCCTCCCTCGTCGCGGAGACTGGTGCTGCAACAGCGCCGTTGGCTGACCATCTCAGACCAAGCGAAAGAGCGAGACAATGAAGAACAGCCAGTCGGCTTCTGCAATGCCGATCCACAAGTACCGTCCGTACCACGAGACCGTGACCGTCCACCTGCCCGACCGTACCTGGCCGTCTAAACGCATCACCGTCGCGCCGCGCTGGTGCGCGGTCGACCTGCGAGATGGTAACCAGGCGCTCATCGACCCGATGAGCCCCGAACGAAAGCGCATCATGTTCGACCTGCTCGTGCGCATGGGCTACAAGGAGATCGAGGTCGGCTTCCCGTCGGCGTCCCAAACGGACTTCGACTTCGTGCGCAGCCTCATCGAAGACGACCTGATCCCGGATGACGTCACCATCCAGGTGCTGACCCAGGCCCGCGCGGCCCTGATCGACCGCACCTATGAGTCGCTTGTCGGCGCCAAACGGGCCATCGTGCACCTGTACAACTCCACGAGCGTGCTGCAGCGGGACGTCGTGTTCCGAACCGACAAGCAGGGCATCATCGACATCGCCCTCGAGGGTGCCCGACTGTGCAAGGCCGCCGAATCGATCGCCGCCGGCACCGAGATCTTCTACGAGTACTCCCCGGAGAGCTACACCGGAACCGAACTCGAGTTCGCGCTCGAAGTATGCAACCGGGTGATCGC
>Ga0209511_1000968_pt1 | contig 26570 bp, 26 predicted proteins | sample SSSSmetaG_FD_184141 | JGI IMG/M metagenome (GOLD analysis project Ga0209511, IMG submission 184141) | Glacier valley bacterial and archeal communities from Borup Fiord, Nunavut, Canada, to study Microbial Dark Matter (Phase II) - ​SSSS... | ecosystem: Environmental > Aquatic > Freshwater > Ice >... | reverse complement strand
AGGCCCCGACTCCTGGCTTTGTCGCAAGCGCGTGGCGGCGGCCACGAGCTCGGCAAGCCCGTTGTAGCGGCCTGTCTGGAGTCGCCGGCCACGTGAAGTTTCCACCAACGTCCGCTCCGTTTCTCCGCCGTGCGTCACGACACTGACTCCTGTTCCCGCAGCAGTCCTACGAGCTGCAACACCACGAGCGCATCGAGCCGCTTGCCGAGCTGCTCTCTCACTCGTTCGAGCGCGAGCCGCAACACGGCGCCTGCGCATGCAGCTCGATCTCGTCGCGCGACTCCTCGACCGCGACCGCGTAGCGGTCCCGCAGGATTTGGCCGATGTACCAGTGGAGCTCGAGCGTCGTCTTGGTCAGCCCAGCCTTGCCTTCCAAGCTCTCGTCCACGCTAGATCCCTGGACCGTCGCCCCGGCCTTCGAGGCGTTTCTTCGCCGCCAAATACCCATCACGAAAGCTCCCTTTCGCCAGCGCCGCCGCGACGGTAAATGCTCTTGCGCGCAGCTCGCCGGACAGCTCGGCTATGCATTGATCTGCGAACACTCGGAGCATGGCCACCTGGGCGACCTTCTCGCGTTGACGCGCTCGCTCACACTCGGCCGGCGCCATGATTTCGGCACCCTCCGCCATCACGATCTTCCACAGCGGCTGATCGAGCAGATCAGTTGCCATCGCCCACAGCTCCCAAGCCCTCTCGACGGTGAGCGACAGCGGTGACTCGGTTCCTGGCGCTGGCTTCGCCGGCTCGACCGCCATCACGTCGACTCACGCAAGTGGTCAACCAGGACCTGCACCACCATCTCGTCGAAATCGCCACCGTCGTCGGGGAAGAGCTTGATCCGCGCGCGTACATCGTCCATGCACGCCTGCAGCACCGCGGCCTGGGCGTAGAGCTCGACCAGCCCTTTCCACTCGGCGATGGTTGCTGCATCCGCCTCTGTCACCGCCTCGACTTGAAACAAGCGGTGAAAGCTCGCGTATAGAGAGTGCACCCTCTTCAGCATCGCTGGGTCCTTGGCGATGATGGAGACGGGGGACGGCAGAACAGTGGACTTATCGGTTGTAGTTGTCATGCCCGGCTCCTAGAGCACGTCCCATGCCGACGACAAACACCGCGTGAATCAAGGCTCCGATGGAATGGCGCACGCCAAGCCGCTCCAACGATTCCGAAATCCGGAAGCCACCTCGGGGACATCTGACCCCTGCCTACCCAACCGCCAACATCAGCGACGGCTTGCCGCCCTGATGTCGCTCTTGATCGATGCACGCCAACCTCAGCGACGGGCGGCCCCAAGCGTTTGCCCCGCACAGGAGGCAAGTGAACTTCGTCTTTGAGCGCACCGGCTTTGACGGCGGAGACGGCGGGAAGGTCATGAGCGAAGCCAGCGTTGTGCGCCGACCTCAATGTGCTCGCTGCGCTTCGTGACCGCTATGTCGTTTGTGATGACGCTCAAACGCTCGGGCATCGCTCGCGCGTCGCTGTCACTCCGGCTCGGTGGTCTCATGCCCGGCTTCTAGAGCACGGACCATGCCGAACAAAAGACCCGTACGAAGTCGCGAGGCTTGATCTCGATAAGAGATACGCTTCGTCGAAGTTTTCCGAAATCCGGAAGCCATGGGGTCTCCCGTCCCTACAGACCGACCTCTACATCTACAACGGCAGCATCAATGCCCAGCCGCCATCTCGATGGAGCGCCGGAGTCGCGATTTAGCGCTCACTCGAATGCGTCCACCTCAGCGACGGCGGCGTCCACGCCTCCGCCATCGCGCCGAACAGCCAGAACGAGATCGTAATTCAGACCATCACCCGTTAGAAAACCGGACACCAATTCATGACTTTTCGCGAGAGGCGCAACAAACTTTCGCAAAGACTTTTTCACGCCTGAGAGCGCGACGACTTTCCATTCCACGAAATATTTCTTCACTGTCGTGTCAGGAATGGCCTCTACGAAGTAAGAGTCTTCGACGATGCAGACGGCCAGCTTCGCCACATCTTCCGTGGTCTGCGCTTTCCCCTTGAGCGCACATTTGTCTGCGCGTAGTCGAGACTCCACGAAGGGTGCATGACTGAGGCTGGCCAGTTTCCCGGCGTCCTTTGCGCGCACCGCCGCAAGCCATACTAGGACCACCTCCACCGGATCGCGTGGCGTCGGTGCCACTGAGGCTGTGGCTAAATCCGCGACACTTGCCCGACACGATAGAGTCAGAAACGCCAATGCAGCGGCAACGGTGCGCACGCGCGATCTAATCGGCTTTTGAGTCCTCATCACCCTCGCCCTCTTCGTCCTTCGCGTCTGGGCCTGGATTGTATTCCCAGTGCCACGGCTCCGCCTTGTAGGGGGCGAACCCGAAGCTGGCGGCATTCTCCTTGAGCCATTTGTACGCAGGGAGTTTTTCTTGAGCGCTTACGTTCTCTCGCTGATTGCGAACACCGAGGTAAAAATCGATCGCATGCCCGGTCCGATGCGCCGAGCCGCCAGCCGAGGCTACGAACTTTCGATTGTTCTCTCCCGGATGGGTTTTCTCAGCTTCGGCGACGATCTTCGCTTGATGCTGGTCCGTGCGGAATGCACTCATAATATCGAAGACAGGCGCCTCAAAGCCGGCCGCCCGAGCATTCGCCAACAGCGCCTCGTAAGCCTTGGCTGTAGCTGGTCCCAGCTCGACCGCCTTGCCTTCAAAGCCGTGGGGGACACTCACCAAGCGTTCGGGATACCGCTTGTCTTTGACTCGGCCGACGGTCGTTCCCGAGGGATCCTCCGTTTCGCCGGGGTTCTCGGTGGCCTTGTCGCGACCCAAATGCTTGATGTCCTTCTCGTCGGTGACGCGATCATCGGCATAGATGTCTTCTTTCGACCCGTCCGCCTCCATCGCCGCTTTCGCATCGAGGACTGGTTCCTCGAGCTCCATCGCCTCTTCGCCCCCCTCAGCCTGATCTGCCTGGGGAGGGGCGAGCTGCTTTTTGAGAAGGTGCGGCTCTTTGCCATGCGTCGCTACCGTCGGATTCGCACCCGCCTCTGCCTCTGACGGTCGCCCCTGGCCTTTCATGGCGTCTTTGGCGCTCATCGCCGGTTCCGCCAGCGCCGGGACGGTCTCCGTTGGAGTTGCGCCGTCTATGCCCTTCGTCTCTCGGTCGCCACCACCAGCCTGAGGCGAGCCCACCGACGCACCCTGCGCACCAGCGTCACCATCCGCCTGGCGAGCTGCTTCTTTTGCCTGTGGCTTTCCTTCTTCGCCAGGAGCTCCGTTGTCCGACTCGGTGCTTGCTGCCTCACCGTTGGGCTTTTCGCGCCGTGCAGCTTCGACCGTCTTGGGGCCTAGCTTGCCGTCGGCGGTTACGCCATGCGCGCGCTGCCACTCGATGAGCTTGGCAACATCGACTCCACCACGCCCGCCGGCACACGCGCCGGCTGTCATCTGATTGAACTCGGCTACGAGCTCCGCGTGCGCCTCGTTGAATCCCTCTGCCTTGCGGATTCGCGCACGACGAACCATGGCGGCCTGAACGCGCCGGTTGTCTTCCTGGCCTTCGGCGGCCTCGCCTCCGGCAGCACCTTGTTTCCCATCGCGCTCTTCAACCCTTCCTCCACTCCCACTCATCTCGGACCACCCTTTTTACTTGGTCTTTGCAGTCCCCGTGCCGATGGGTCTCTCCGTCGCTGACAGCGCATCGACGGCACAGATCCGCCCGGTTATTCCGAAATCCGGAAGCCACTAGGCCAACTGACCCCACCTCATTCCGTCGACAGCCCGAGACGCTTGACCCAGTCGTATAGCGTGCTCTTGGGCATCCCCAGGGTCTCTGCGGCCCGATTGACGTTTCCCCGGTGATTCCTGATCGCGAGCGCGATCACTTCTTTCTGAATGTCGACAAGCTTTCGACCTTCCACCGCCACACGAATGGGCTCGTCCTTCGGTCTCGCGAGCCCCACCGCATCGAACAAGATGTCCTCGGGCTCAATGGGCGATTGACTCAGCATCGCAGCTCGGTCGACACAGTTTGAAAGCTCTCGAACGTTTCCAGGCCAGTTATGAGAACCCAGCCGTCTAAGCGCTTCGTCGGAAAATCGCATGGTGGGGTCGACCCGAGAGAGCAAGGACGCCGCCAAGAGTGGCAGATCACCGAGTCGCTCCCGAAGCGGGGGCACACGGATCACCTGCTGCTCCAGGCGGTAGAAAAGGTCCCGCCGAAAGCGTCCTGTGGCGACCGCGGCGCCAAGGTCAACGTGCGTCGCCGCAACGACACGAACATCGACAGCGACGTCCTGGGAAGCGCCGATCGGTCGCACCGTATGGCGTTCAAGGACCCTGAGAAGACGCGACTGGAGGTCAAGCTCGAGCTCGCCGACTTCGTCGAGAAATAGCGTCCCGCCGTCCGCCTCCTCGAACACGCCCACGTGTCGACGATCGGCTCCCGTGAAGGAGCCCTTCTCATGGCCAAAGAGGACGCTCTCGACGAGATACCGATTGATGCCTGCGCAGTTGACCGGCAGATAGGCGCCCGTGCGACCTGACTGTCCATGCAACGCTTGGGCGACGAGGTCCTTGCCCGCGCCAGTCTCTCCGACGACAAGCACCGTCGCTGCCAATGGAGCCACAACGTCAATCTGTCTTCGGAGTTCTTCGATGGCCGTCGCGTTTCCGAGGATGGGAGAGCCATCGGAGGTTGCAGCAACCGCTCGAAGCCTCGTCGCCCCAAGCGCCACGCGAGACCCCGGTAGCAGCTCGGCCTCGGTGATCTTGACACCATTGACCCACGTTCCGTTGGTGGAGCCAAGATCCTTAATTGTTGTATGGCCGTCGCTGCGCACTTCCAATATGCAGTGCTTACGCGAGACACAGTTGTCGCTGAGGATGACGTCATTGTCAGGCTCGGAGCCGACATACATCACGCCATCGACTGCAACGTGCTCTCCACTGGGCAACAAAAGCCGCAGCGGCACCGAAGAGGGCCCTGACTGAAGATTCGTTCGTACTCTGGCCACGGCTTAGTTTGCTCCATCCGGAATGGGCACGGGGCTTGGCATGGTTCTTCTGGATCGTACGATCCAGAAGAACCATGCCAAGCCCGACGAGGCGGCACATTTGTTTCTCTTGGCGCCTACTGGTTATCGCTAGAAGCTGTTCAAATGTTGCGAGCTTCTCGTACGACCATTTTCATGCACCGAACATCAACCGTCAACCGTCAACCGTTTACCGTTGACGATTTCCGAGCGCCGCAATATGCTCTTCTCCGGCAAGGAGGCTGCGGCGTGCACGTGGATGGCTCGATCTTCGTTTCCCCCTCTGCACCTTCAGCATCCGAGCGCAGGCGTCTAGCCGCATTGAGACCGGCATAGCGTGCGCAAAGGCGATCAGATCGGTGACTACGTTGTCCTCGACAAGCTCGGCGAGGGTGGCATGGCGCACATCTACCTCGCCAACAAAATGGGAGCCGGCGGCTTCCGGACGAGGGTCGTCCTCAAGCTGGCTCTGAGCGAGCATCCCGTCTTCAAAGAGCACTTCACGTCTGAAGCGCGAATCGGAAGCTTCTTCAATCACGTCAACATCGTCCGGATCATCGATCTTTTTGAGCACACCGACCTCGACGGTGAACGACGCTTCTACATGGTCCAGGAATATGTCGACGGCGGCGATGTTGACAGGCTGACCATGGCCTACCAGAAGGAGCATGTTGAGCAGCCGCTGCTTCCGGTTGATTGGTCAGTTTACATCGTGTGCTCTGCGCTCGCCGGACTTGAGCATGCCCACAATGCTCGGATGGACAACGGCCAGCCCGGTGAGCTCGTCCACCGCGACCTCAGCCTCGACAATCTTTTCCTGTCGCTCGACGGCGACGTCAAGGTCGGCGACTTCGGCATTGCCAAGGCGAACATCACCGGAAGAAAAAAGACGATTCACGGAGGCTACAAGGGTAAGCCCAACTACTCGGCCCCAGAACAGCTGGAGACCCGCGCCTCCGACGTCGACAGACGTGCAGACATCTACTCCATGGGCGTCATCCTCTATGAGCTTCTTACGGGTCAGGTTCCATTTGCCAACAACGACAGTCGCGTGTTGGCAATTCAGCTCCGAGAGGGTGCGACGGCGCCGGCGATTCAGACCCTGAATGGCAAGGTTTCACCAGAGCTCGCGGCGGTCGTCTCGAGAATGCTCCAATGGGATCCGCTTCGTCGGCCTCAGACGGCGAAAGAAGCCGCAAAGGAGCTGCGGACTGCCCTACTGACCTGCGTCCCCCATGGTCTCACCTCGACGAAAGACGAGATCGCCACTTTTCTCGAGCAGCAATCTGCGAAGAAAAGTGCCAGAGCGTCGGTAGAAATTGCACCCGCGCTGCAGGCGCAATCTTCCATCCCCGTTGAGATCGCTGACCGACCCACCGCTCGGGAAATCTCATCGGCTCCTGTGGCCGTCACAGGGCGCGAGGACTCTGCGCCCCAGGCGGTGGTGAGCGACTACAATCGGCGGCAACTCGACTCCCCCTACGCGGCCCCGTCTGCGTCGACTCCGGCCGCCCCCGCCGGAGCTGGCTTCGCCGCGAACAGTTCTGATTCTGTTCCGCCGGTGCACTTTCACCCGACGGTGCCAATCTCGACAGAACACAGCAAGAGAGCCATCCTGCAGGGCAAACGCTCCGAGCGCCGACGGCGACGGCGCATGGTCCTTGTCGTCGCCGTCGCAACCGTGGTCGCTGGCGGCATTACGTCGATCGCCTTGGTGGCGACTCGCGCGAAAGCGCCGCAAGCTGAATTTGTTCCTGACTCACCGACACCCACACCTCCTCCCGTCGGCGTTCCGACTCCCGCTCCGATGCCAGCGCCGCCTAATCCAGCGGAAACGGCTCCGCCTCCGCCTCCGGCGGCGCTAGCGAACGAGGATTCTCCGCACCGCCCGCGGCCGAAGCCGTCTTCACAAGCTACCGTTCTCGACGTGAGCGGGACGGGTGCAACGGTCCTACTCGACGAGCACTCTATTGGTCCATCACCCATCAAGGGCTATGCGCTTTGGCCGGGCCCACACACACTGGAGCTCCGGCTCGCTGACGGCACCAGTCATCGCTCCACGTTCAGCATCGAGTCCGGAAGATCACATCGGATTCGCGTGCCTTCATCAAAGCCGACTGAGGCAGCGTCGCCCCCTTCTCGCGAAAAGGCGTCGACGCTGTCGCCGGCGGACGCGAAGGCGTTGTTCGACAAGGCCCAAGAATCGTACGTGCACGGCCAATATGAGCGGTCTCGTGACTTGGCGAATGAATGTGTCGCCGGCTCTCCCCGCTCCTCAGACTCGGCCGCCCGCTGCTGGCGAATCGTGGGCGCGGCGAGCTGTTTTCTGAAGGACGTTCCCACCGCGATGAAGGCCTATGGCATCGGTGACCAGAGGGCCAAGGACTATCTCCACTACGTGTGCCAACGCAACTCGGTAGAACTCAAGGCTCCATGAACATCGAGATCAACCTCGACGCCTCCACCGACGACAACCTTGAGCGTTTCGGCAAGTTTGTGTTGCTGCGGCCGATTCGCAAGGGCGGGATGAGCCTCTTGCACCTCGCCTACGATACCGCCGGTGGTCGCGTGGTCGTCCTCAAGCGAACGCGGATGAACGCCAAGGACAGAGGCTCCGACTTCGTGGCTCGCTTCCGCGACGAAGTTGCGACCTCGTTTCAACTGCATCACCCCAACCTGGTCCACGCTGTTGAGGCTGGTGAGATCGGCGATGAGCTCTTTCTCAGCCTCGAATGGATCCAAGGCCAAGACCTCGGCGCTCTCCGCGAGCGCTGTGGTCGACTCGACACACAACTGCCCATCGCTGTCGCTGGTAGCATTGTCCTCTCGGTCCTCGGTGGCCTCGAGGCCGCGCATAAGGTCGGCGGGTTCGTTCACCGCGACGTCAAGCCAGACAACATCATGCTCGGCTACGACGGCAGTGTGAAGGTGCTCGACTATGGTCTCTCGCTCACGGCCTTCAAATCGGCTAAGACCATTCCCGGCATGACCGTGGGCACCGTTGGCTCGATGTCGCCGGAACAAAAAGCAGGCAAGCCCGTCGATGCGCGCTCGGATCTCTTTTCGCTCGGGACGGTGCTGTTCTTTCTCTTGACCGGCGTCTCGGTCGACGCCGCCGAAGATGGCAACTCGAAGGAGCACCTTCGTGCGCGCCTCTGTCGCCCTGACGTTCCTGAGTCAGTCGTGACGTTTCTGTGGCGCTCACTGCAAGCGAATCCTAACAACCGCTTTGAGTCAGCAACGGAGATGGCAAGCTCGCTGCGCGCGGCTCTCCCCGCGACTGCTGACGCTGACGCTAAGACCCTGTCTGCTTTTATCGGCACGTTGTTCGACGCAGAAAAGCGAAGCGACGACGCGAATCTCATTGAGTGGCACCAGCGTTACGGCGGCCCGCAGCGCCGGCTGCAAACCGCGGTGCTCCAGCTCCCCGCGGCTCCGCTCCCACCTTCGCCAGCCACTGCGGCACCGAAACAGGTGGCGGCGCCCGCCGAGTCGGCACCCCTTGCGATCCCACACAACGCATGGCCCAAACGGATCGCCATTGCGCTGGCGATTGTCTTCCTGTCGCTCTGCGCCTGGTTCGTCGCAAAAAAGCTCACGGGAAGCCCCGCCATTCCCGTCGACGTACCGTCTCCGCATCGACCTCCCCCCGAGGTGGCGCCAGCCCCGGTCCCCGCGCCGCCCGCCGAGGTAGTGCCCCCCGAGGTAGTGCCCGAAACACCGCCACAGCCAGCAATCGCGCCGCGGATCGAGCTCCCGAAGACCTCGCCCAGCTTGGCGCCATCTAGCCGGATCGCAGAGGCCAACAGGCTCGCCAACAGCGGCCAGTCGGCCGGTGCTCGGCGACTCTTAGCAGAGTACCCATCCGATCCAGCGACGCGAATGGCGCTCGCCAAGATCGAATTTGAGGCCGGCAATTATTCGGACGCGATCAAGGCGGCATCATCTGCTGCCAAGCTCGGCGCGGGCACAAAAGCGTATGCTGCAAGAGCCAACGCCGAGCTCGCCTCTGGTCGAAATGCCGAAGCTGCGCGAGACTTCCGACACGTCCTTGCCGCCACCCCAAACGACACCGACGCGCAACAGGGTCTCAAACGAGCCGAACGACTGCTAGGGAGTTCTCCGCCATGAATCATCGCCTTCACCTCCTCGGGTCGCTGCTGATATTGAGCAGCATGACCCTCGGAAGCAGCACCGCAGTCGCGCAGCAAAAGCGCGCCGTCATCCTGTCGGCGCAGCTCAACGGGTATTTTCCGATGCGGAAGACGTTGCCGGCGGAAATCGAGCTCGCCTTCGCTGACCGCCTGCGCGGCATGCGGTACACCGTCACCAAGGTCGCGTTGTCGCCAAAAGATCTGACCTGCTGGGACGACGAGTGCCTGGCGGCTCTCGTCGCGAAGCACGGTGTCGACCTAGTGGTATCGGCTCGCTTGATCAACGACGAGCAAGCGGTCAACGCCTACCACGGCGCCGTCCGAATCGCGCTCGCCGGCCCCCCCGCGGAGACGCGTACCCGCGAAAAGGAGTGCCCCAACTGCGCGATCGCCTCGGTGAGGGATATGCTCGTCGTCGCGCTCGGCGAAGCCGTCGGGAATCTACCCACCGAGACCAAGACCAACCCGGACAAGCCTCCTCATGTAGACCGTCCACCGTCCACCGTAAACGGTAAACAAAAACTCCCGACCGACCCACCCCTACCGGCGCTGGTGACCCCGCCGAGCATCAATCCAAAATGGCGGCCGCTGCTCTACACCGTCGGCGCAGTCGGCATCGCCGGCATGGTCGCGAGCGTCATTGGCCTCGCCGTCAAGGCAGTCCAATTCCACGATCCCTCCTGTACCCAGATTCCTAACAGCCGTGGCTGTAACTTCGTACTGAACACCCTTCCCGGCATCGCCGGGAGTGCGGCCGGCTTGGTTGTGAGCGCTGTACTGACGGGAGTCGGCTTCGGGCTGGCCCCGAAGACCTATCCACAGACCCACCTCACTCTGTCGCCGCTGGTGGGTCCTGCCAGTGGTGCACTCATCTCGGGAACCTTTTGAACGGAGTGATGCCGATGCGCCGTCCCCTCACCTATATTTTGCTTCTGTCGACCGTTTCTGCCGTCGCTGTGGTCTTGCTGCATGGCTGTGACACCCTCGACAAAAATCCCGGCGTCTACTGCGACACCAATGCGGACTGCAAAGAGGCTGCCTACCCGATTTGTGACATTCCCGACCATACCTGCCTCAGCCAGACGGACGGCGGGCGGCCCGGCGACGGGGGCGTGGACATGGCGGGCTGCACGAGCTCGGCGGGCTGCGGCGACCAGGCGCCCATCTGCGCCGCGCCGGCCTGCCGGGCGTGCGCGAGCTCGGCGGACGACACGGAGTGCGGCAAGCACAGCGCGGCCACGCCGCGCTGTGGCGCTGCAGGAGCGTGCGTAGCGTGCCGTGTGGCCACCCAGGCGCAGGATTGTATGGCGGCCGCTGCGCCGGTCTGCGATGCCACCACGAGCGCCTGCAGGGGCTGCCAGGCCCACAGCGAGTGTGCCTCGGGCGTTTGCAAGGCTGGGGGCATCTGCGCCTCCTCCTCCGAGGTCCTGTACGTCAACAACAACGCAGGCAAGGGCTGCATGGCTGCTGGCCCTGGGACCACTGCCTCGCCTTTCTGCGAGGTCCAGGCAGCCGCACTTGCCGCCGTCACCGGAAGCAAACCGTACGTGGTCGTAGGTGGCAGCTCGACGGCGTATGCGGGCGTCAGCCTCACGGCAACGGCGAGCGCCATCGGTCCCTTGACCATCGTTGGGCCCGGCCGCAACGCGACACCTACGGCACAGCTCGCGCAAGCGGCTGTCCCGGCGCTAGCTGTCGCCACCAGTGGTAGCAACCTCACCGTGACGGTGGATGGGCTCGACCTCCGTGGCGCCGGCACGCCAACCCCCTCCGCCGGCGTCAAGTGCTCAGTGGTCACGACGGGAACACCAACCCTGACGGTGCGCAACAGCATCATTCAACAATCTGGCGCGGCCGGCGTCGACTCATCGAGCTGCACCGTCTCCCTCGATGGCAACGTGATTGGGCCGTCGAATACTGGCGGAGGCCTAAGTCTCGCCGGCGGCAGCTTCACCGTCAGCAACAACTTGATCGTAGCAAACGGCACGACCGCTCCCGGCGTCGTACTCTCGGGTACCTTCTCGTCAACGCTGTGGTGGTTCAACACTGTCGCCGGCAATCTACGCACGGGCGGTCAGGCCGGCGGCTTCAACTGCGGTGGCGTCCTCTCAGGTGCACCGCTGATTCAGGCCTCGACTATCTGGGGCAATACACAGGCCGCCGGCTCTTCGGTTGGGACGGGCTGCAACTTTACTTACGTCGACATTGACGACACCACGACGCCCACGGGCGCCGGCAACTTCAACCAAGATCCTTTGTTCGTCAGCGCGAGCAACTATCGCATCCAGACTGGTTCGCCTTGCAAAGACAAGGTGACCTCTGCAACGGGCCTCACTGGCGGCACCCTGCCAAACCACGACGTTGACAACAACAAGCGCCCGCGTGCCGCAACGGGCGGCTACGACTGTGGCGCTTCGCAGGCTCAGTGACAGTGACCCGTTCGGTCACATACCGTCTACCGTGGACCGTTTACGGTCTACTACTTACGGCCGGAGCTTGTAGTTCTCCGACGGCATCCAGCGATGGGAGCGTTTCGGACTTGGCCGTTGGCCAGGTGGATGCGGACTACTCGTGCCACGGCTCAGACACCTGTTCCGAGAGCGCCCCGATTTGTGCGAGCACCGCAACCGTCCCGGCCTGCCGGGCGTGCGCGAACTCGGCGGACGACACGGAGTGCGGCAAGCACAGCGCGGCCACGCCGCGCTGTGGCGCTGCAGGAGCGTGCGTAGCGTGCAGGCCGGCCACCCAGGCCCAGGACTGCACCATGGCGGCCACGCCGGTCTGCGATGCCTCCACGAGCGCCTGCAGGGCCTGCCAGGCCCACAGCGAGTGCGCCTCGGGGATCTGCAAGGCAAGTGGTAGCTGCGCGGACGCAGCGACCGAGATTTACTTTGTCGACAGCCGCAGCGCTGCAACTGTCGGGGCTTGCCAGGCGGCACACGCCTCAGCGGACGGCTCGAAGGCCAATGCCTTCTGCGACATCGCCACAGCAACTGGCGCAGCGACCAAGCGCCCGTACGTGGTTGTCGCAGGCAGCTCGGCGCAGTACGGCCCTGTGTCGTTCACAACGCCGCAGACGGAAACCATCATCGGCCCCGGCCCTGCAGCCAGTCCACCAGCGGTGATTTACGGCGGCCTCAGCAACTCGGTGACCGTTACGCCTGGCGCGACAAACAATATTCTTCTCACGATTGAAGGGATGACAATCGGTTCGTCGACGACTCCAACCACCGGCAATGGAATAGCGTGCACTCAGAACACCGGCACAACAGCCAACATCACGCTGCGCAACAGCGTCATCCAGAAACAGGGCCTCGTGGGTTTTTTGTCCTCAGGCTGCACTATCACCGTTGACGCTGATGTGATTTCAAGCAACCAGGGCGCTGGTATTCGAGTTGCAACAACGACGTACACCATTACCAACAACATAATTGCAGGCAATGGCGCCGTCGGCACGCCGGGCGTACGTATTGACGACAGTCCAGCCGGAAGCGCGTTCGCCTTCAACACAGTGACCACCAATGGAGGCGCAGGCAACACGGCGGCCGGCGGGATTACATGCAACGCTGCCGCGACGATCACCGATTCCATCATCGTCGCCAACAACCTCAGCTCACCAACTGGCACTCAGCTTACGGGATCGTGCACCTTAGCCAATGTCGTCGTAGGCGCCGATTCAACATCGGATGCGGGAGCAATCAAGAACATGCCTCCGTCCTTCGTCTCCGGTACGGACTTTCATCTCAAACTGAACGACGCGTCCAACACAGCCTGCTGTGTTGACAAGGTCACCACCTCCCCGGCTACGCCAAACTCGGACCACGACGTCGACCTGAGCAAGCGCAAGAAGGGTCTCGGCTGGGACTACGGAGCGCACGAGGTTCAGTGACCGGCCAAAGAACATACCGTCTACCGTGGACCGTTTACTGTCGAGATACGTCCGAAGTCGGTGACGTAAACCGTTTACGTTCAAAGTCATATCACCGACGGTCGGCTTGGTTTTGTTTGACCCCTCGCGCCGTATACCGTAAACGGTAGACATGCGGACGATGCGGACGATTGCGGTCATGAATCAAAAGGGTGGGGTCGGTAAGACCACGACCGCAGTCAACGTCGCTGCGGTTCTCGCCGCCGAAAAGAATCGAGTCTTGGTCGTCGATATGGACCCCCAGGCGAACGCCTCCAAATGGTTCGGCGTTCGCCTGGGTCTCGAAGATCGATGTGGCTTACTTGACGTCCTCCTCGAGGGCGCCGCGCTGGACGAGTGCATTCAGACCGTCCCGGCTTGTCCCGGCATCGATCTCGTCCCGTCGGCGTGGGCGCTTCGGAAAGCCGAAACAGGGCTGGTGGGCGCCCCGGGATCGGAGACTCGTTTGCGCAGGGCACTGAGCAAGCTGGGTAAGCGGTGGGACTACATTTTCATCGACTGTCCGCCGACTCTCGGTCAACTCAGTATGAATGCGCTGGCAGCGGCGGGAGAGGTTCTGATCCCCGTTGAAGCCAGCACGGAGGCGATCGAGGGCCTGGTGCAGCTCAAGACCACTATCGGGCTGGTCCGTGAGCATGTCGCAGGCTGCAAAAATCTCGCGGTCACTGGCGTAGTCGTGTGCCGTTTTGACTCGCCGACGGCATTTGAACCAGAAGCCGTGGCGCTCCTGCGCCAAACTCTCGGTAAAGAGGTGTTCCGAGCCATGGTGCGCAAAAATGTGAGGATCAAAGAGTCCTACTCTTTTGGTAGGCCCGTGATCTCTCACTCCCCATCGAGCAGCGGAGCCGAAGACTATCGGACCGTAGCCGCTGAGCTCGTCAAACGGAGGCCCACAGCGTGAAATCTGCAGCGAAGAAGAAGGCGGCCCGCATGGGCTTCAATCCGATGGCACCGTCGATTGACGACCTCGTGTCCTCGCCGCCTGCCAAGAAGGCTCGCTCAGCGAGCACGCAGGCTACCGTAGACCGTAAACGGTCAACGGCAAGCGACAAGCCTGAGGAGACCACCAAGGTTGGGAAAGTTTGGGAGGCGGAGAACCAGAGGGTGACATTCTACTGCCCGAAAGACCTCCTCTCGCGTCTTCAAGACGCAGTCAGTGAGGACCGAAGCAAGTCGGCCATCATCGTCGAGGCGCTGACGAAGGAATTTGAATACCGTACACGGTAGACCGTATACGGTCTACTGTGTACGTTATTCGTCGTCGGTGACTGTTACTCTACGTCGAGTGCAGAGAGCGCTGCATCCACCTCCTGCTCCTGACCCTCAAACAGAAGCCCGACAAGGCGCTGGTGTTCTGCCGGTAGCAATCTTCCCGCGCCGAAAGCGACCTGCAGTCTCCGTAGGAGGCTCAGTACAGGATCTTGGTCGGCGGCGGCGGCCTCGACGGCCGCACGTATCGCCTCGACGGGGTTTTTGAAGCGCCTCCATCGAATAAGAGAGTGAGCGCGCCATGCTGCACACACTCCGCACCGACAACCAGCCACATGCGGCGGTGGTTTCATCTCGCCGGACCTGACGCTGTCAGCGACCCAACACCGAAGACAGTTACACGAGGTCTCGTGGCTGGGAGACCGTTGTGGCAGCGCCTCCGAACGGAGCCGGCCGCTCGGCCGTCCCCTTCGGTTTTGTGAACTTGGGACCGTTACTTGGCCGGTTTGTTCCTCGTAGCCCTCGTCGATCCACGGTCCGGGCGAGCTGTCGGTTATGAGGATTTCCGACGACGGAGTGGCTTTCACACTCGGCCCCGGGGGGAGCGCCTCGGGTTGAGTGCGTTGACTTGTTGCGAGGGGAGGCAGTAGGCGCAACGCCCTTTGTTCAAACAATCCGCCGCCTGTACCTCCCTCCTTTTTGAGAGCACTGACGGGAGAGCGCCTAAGTTTGGATTCCAGCCGTGTTGATGAGCGACGGGAATTCCCCCTTTCCCTTCCAGGGGTGAAGGGGGGCGGTGAGCCCCCCTTCTGATGGCGGGCTGTCCGGGGGTCCGGGGGCGTTAGGCCCCCGGCGGTGATGGACGAGAGGACTGGAGCGCTGCTGAGTGCCTCCGACGGTGTCTTAAATACCTGACCCTCGCCTCGTGGCGCGGCCGTAGGCCGCTCTGTAGCGGCGTTTGGTTGAGTGTCAGCTTTCCGTGGTGGCGAGGTTGGTCTGTTGGTGATTTGATCGATTGGCGCCGCGTCAGCGGCGTTTTCCTGCTTTGTTTGAAGAGCGCTGTCGGGACAGTATGGCAGCGATGAACCCGAATTGATTAGCTGGTCATGTACGGTCGCAGGGGCAAAGGGGTTGGGATCGGAAGAGGAAGCAGAAGAAACAGCACAGAGATCAGAGGGAGCGCCTGCGAACGTTGCGGTAGAAAGATCAGGCGGTAACAGGTTATCGGCTTTGGTTTGGGGAGGCGTCTGCGGGAGCTCGCCCGCGCTCGCCAAGATCGCGGCCACCGGCGCCAGGCGCCACACGCGACGCTTGAGCGTCACCTTGCGGTACTTGCCTCGATGGGGGCCGTACTTCAGGCGATAGACCCGCTCGCCGTCACCCGCGTCGTGCAGTCCCCCATCTCTCATCGCACCAAAGGCCAGCAGCTCTCGGTTCAGCTTCCGCACGTAGTCCTCGGTGATGCCCAACTCCTCCGCGCGCTCGCGCTGGGTTTTGACCGTCGGCACGCGACGCCAGCCCGAGCCATCTGCAGATTCGGCGTCCCGGTTGTAGCTTGCAAGGAGGCTAAGCGCCGCGTGGTGAAACACCCTGCGGCGCGTGGCGTCCCGCGCTTGGTAAAGGGCCTCAAAGCCCCGGGGCAGCTCGAGGACGTAGTATCCCTCGGGCGTCTCGCCGCGGGCTTCCTGTGCGCGTTTGAGCGCATCTTGGACGTCCCGACGCTTGCGCGCGAGCTCGGAGTCGTTTGGATGTTCAGCGCGTCGGCGTGTGGATGCCTGGGCGGATTCTTTGCGCGAGCGTTTCCGAGCCAGCGCGTCTGTCGCTGGACTCCCTGCAGGTACACGGATCCCCATCGGGGCGTAAGCCCTTTCTCGACGGAGATCGAGAGCCACATGAGCTCTCCCGGTTTCTTGACAAGGAGGGAGCGTTCGCCTAGATTTGGGGTGAGAGCAGCTCCCCGTATCGAGTCGTTGGCCTCCGATGTCCATCGGTGGTGACGCACTGAAAGGCCCGGCCGCCACAGCCGGGCCTTTTCAGTTTCGCGTCTATGTGGTGGTCGCTACTTCGTTGCCGTCCTCCGCTTGGTCTGAGGAGCTTGCTGCCGACGCCAACGCGACGGCTCAAGGGCGGGGGCGGACGAAGGGGCCGAAATCGTCGGAGTCTGAACCTTCGCCTGAGGGGTCTGAAGGGTCTCTTGGCTGGCTTCAAGCGGGGCTAGAGACAACGCGGGCTCGGCTCCATGAAGGTCAGGGAGCAATGGAAGACCTATCTCGCCCAACGCGGGCGGTGGGGTGCCATGGGTTGCGAGATAGTCCGCGAACCATTCCGCTGACGCGGCCACGAGCGTGGCCACGGAGACCTTGCGTCCTTCCGCCGCCCGCACGATCTTCTCTTTGATGCTGGGCGTGACATAGCCGGAGATTTGCTCGCGTCCGCCGTAGAGTTTCATTGCCCTACCATAGGTTGCCATACATGATCTGATCAAGTTTATTGGATCAAGCAATTACCAGCACTTACCTGTTTATGACGAGAAAGTTGGTCTGAATAGGGTGCGAAGAAGGAGATCTCTTCTACCTAGATGCCGGCCTGAGATCTCCGCCGGAGAGGCGAACGGCGAGCTGCTCCGAGGAGCAAACACCTAGTCTTATGTACTGGTACATAAGACTAGTCTTTGCCTTCGTCATTGCGTCGCTCTGGATGTGGATGCGGACCCTGCGCTGGTCGCGAGTTGGCGCGCGGCAGTGACAACCACTCGTTGATCCGTTCCCTCATCGGTTTCTCCTCGGGCTTTCGACTCATGCTCATCCGTGGCCGACGGCTGCTCGTCGGAGCGGCCAAAAATAAACCCGCTTCGTCTCGACTGGCGGCTTCACCTCGACAGGCTTCACCTCGACGAGCTTCTCCTCGATCGGGCTGACACCGCCTGGGTACTGGAGCTCAAGGCGAGCCTGCCGCCGTTGCGGCGACTCCACTCTTCCGACGTTGCGCTTTTGCCAGCGAGACGGGGGAAAGCCGCCGACGCGCATCCACTCATCGAGCTGCACCACGAGTTCGGCCAGGCGCGGCAACGCATCGGCATCGACCTCGTCGGAGTCCAACACCTCCTCGGCGATGGCGAGCTGTTGCCTCAGGTTTGCATTGGGATCCACCGGCGCACCTCCCTGTGAACGTGAGCTCGCATGTTTTGACTTTGCGTTTCTCGATGCTGAGTAAGCCCTGGCGAGGGCGTCGTCTTTGTCCTCCGAGTCGGAGTCGGAGGCGGCATGCTCAAGCGCGAGCTCAGCTAGCTCGAGCTCGGCCTTGAGCGCCTGCACTTCGAGCGCCCTTCTCTTTCGCTCGAAATCCGAATCTGCACGCACATGGAGATAGAACTTGGCGTGGAAATAGTCCTCCTGCGGCCTGCTGTCGACGCGGTTGTAGGAGCTTCCCAACACCTCGAGCTCGACCACCAAATCGCGGTGCTCGACGGAATATCGGTCTTTGTCGATGGGCCAATACTTTTTGCCCGCGACCTCGTTCAGCAAATAATCGTGGTCGAAGAGGTTCCAAGGCACGTCGGCAAACGTGATCGTAATCGACTGCCCAAGCGAGAATTTATCGAGGGTGACGCTGTACTTCGCCCGCGGTAGCTTGCCCGCCTTGACCAAGGCTTTGATGTCGGCACGGAGCGCACGCGTGATTTCCACGCCACTCAAGTTCCGATCGAATTTATCCCCTTGGATTGCCATTCCAACATCTCCTCTGCCGTCGACAACCACAGCGTTTTCGTTTCATGCCCAGAACTCGAATGCGCCCACAGTTGCAAGCTGCTGTTGCCCCTGGCCCTCCCAGCGGCGGCGCAACGCGGACGAATCGAAGCGATAGCCCGGACGCCCTTGGGCGACGAGACGGTCTTGAACGGCCGGCTCGAAATAGGCGAGTGCGCCCACTGTTGGATCGTCGCTCTGCGGCGCAGCCAGCACTTCACGCGCGAGGATGAGGTTCGCACTCGTGGCCGGTCGCGCCGACGAGAATGGACGCCCCGGACCCTGCGAGCCACACGTCGGCGTGCAAACGAGCTCGGTGATCGTCTTCCGTCGCTTTCGCGCGCGGTTGCGCACGGTCCAAGCGATGGCGCGCCTTTCGGCGAGACTGTATCGATCGGCCTCACTCGTGATCACACGAGCAAGCGCCTCAACGTCATCGGCTGCGTGTGGGCCGTCGGCCGAGGTCGACGGCGCCGCCGATGCGTGGCCGCCGAGCTCGCGCCGCGACCGTAGCCACACAAATGCCAGCGCGCTCACGGCGAGCGTTGCGGCGGCCACGACGAGCCCGAACTCGGTTTCGCGATTCATCATCGACTTGGGGGCCAGAAGACTGGGACGGGCGCGTGCTCGGCCGGCCGGGGTGAAGGGGGAGGGGGCGACGATGTCGTCGTCGTTGCTACCAGTGCCGTCGCGGCAGCGGGATTCGCCGGTCCATTGGGCTTCTTGCCGCCGTCGAAGACCTTGCCGGCGAAGTCTTTGATGGTGTCGAGAAAGCCGGCCTGGCGTCTGCGTTGCGACGACGTCGCCGTCGACGATGACGACGATGACGCTGGCTTTCGCGCTCCCTGCCTTGGCTTGAGGCTCGTGTAGAGCCCCGTCTCCGACTCGATGAGATCGTGAAGCTGGTCGGCATAGACGCCGTCAAACGCGGACACCCGCGCCATCTTGATGCCGCGACCCTTCCAGAATTCGACGGTGTACGTGTCATCGGGATCAAGCACGATGCGCACCTTGTTGGCGACGCGGCTGCCCTTGATGCTGAATTGCAGGGAGCTCTCGTCGTAGACGAAGTCACTGGCGCCGAGCATCACGAGCGCCATGCGGCCGAGCTGCTCTCGGATGGTGTTGGCGACCGTCATGTCACCGCCAGCGTTACGCGGGCGACGACGACTCTTCCCGTCGCTGTGTCCGTTGCGTTCCTCTGGTCCGAGATCTAGGTCGTAGAGGATGGCCGCAATGTCAGCGGTGGTGTCGGCCGACCATTCCGCGTCGGGGTCGGGGTGGCCGTCCTCGTCGAGCCAGAGAATGTCTCGGATCTTTTGGAGCGCCTCGTTGGCCTCTTTCGCTGTCAGCTTTGGTGGTGGTGTCGTCGACATGTCGTGCCCCCTTTCATCTCTTCTTCGGCTTGGGCTTGGCTGGCGTCGCCCGGCGTGGCGGCGGTGGCGTCGGATAGGTTACGTTTGGGTCGAAGCGGCCCATCTCTCGGCGGCCGAGGTAGGTGGTGTACTGAGCCTTGGTGTACCAGCGCGGGTCCGAGCTCGGGATGACTCCACGGGCGTACGCTTCGGTCGATGGCAGCGTCGGATTGCGCCTCTCGATGACACGATTCAGATCGCGCTCGCGCTTCAAGACCTCTTCGGCGCGCTGCTCTTCGATGCGTACGAGCGTCTCGGGCGTGGTCCTCGGGGTCCTAGACATGAGCGCCCCCACGGGCCCGGCGCTGCGCGCGCTCGAGAAGCACGTTCTTGGCACTGATGAGCCGACGCGCGCGGTCGTGGCCGGCCGTTCCGCCGTGGTCATGAAAGGACCCGGTGCGCTGCTCGGCCTTGACGCGGGCGCGGAAGATCCGGCGGATCGTCTGCTCGTCGGCGTCGACGTCGAGCTCAAGCACGCGCGCCGCGTCGAGCTCCGCCGCTTCGGCGCGGCTGCTTCTTGCTGGCGCGGGTGGTGGCGGCGGCGGCGCCGCTGCTCGCGCTCTCACTCGGGCTTGGGCCACCTCGACTGCGCGCCGTATGGCCTCGGCTCGTTTTGCCTCGCGCTGCTGGTTCTCCAGTGCCTGGACAAAATTCAGCGCAGCCTGTGTGGCGACATCCCGGCTCTTTTGACGCTCGCAGGCGAGGCAGTAGATGTCAGCATCCGTTGGCGCATACCGAATCCGCGCTAACGACAAAGGACGACGGCAGGAAGCGCACCGACGCACCGACGGCGCCTGTTCGGCGTCGTCGGTACGCATCATTTTCTTGGTGACATAGGCCAAGCCAATCGTGGTAGCGCCAATCAACAGCGACTCGGCCAGCCCTCTGAGCAAGAGCGACCCCGCAGACTGCATCACATCCTCAAACATCTCGGCCTGGTCGGAGTCGGAGTCAAAGAGAGGCTCCACCCCCGCCGCGTCAGCAGCGACAGAATCAGTCTCAGCGTTTCGACCAACGTCCGAGCGGCCGGAAGCGACTCGGCGTCGCTGCTTTCTTTTCGTGGTCATGCTTGGTGTCTCCCTAGAACGGCACTTCGTCGTCGGTGGTAGTGGTCAGCGAGTGCCCGTCCTGGACGTTGTCGCGAGGTGAAAGGCGCTGGATGTGCCTGAACTGAGCGGCGATGGCCGCGTCCGGATCGCCGTACACCTCGACAGCGACCTCGACGCGGCGCGGGTCGTAGCTCGGCCCACTGCCGCGCCCATTCCAGTTCCACAGGTGGCGCTGCATGGTGGGCCGGAGGCGGCCGGTGTGGCTCTCACCGACGTAAAGAATCTCGCGACTCTCGCGGTCGCGGATGAAATACACACCGTGGGAGCCGTCGAGCTTCGTGACCCAGTCGGCCCAGCTCGTGCCATTCGCATCGAGCGGCGAGCGATAGGTTGTGTTGCGGGGAGCGGTCGCCGTGCCGTCGAGCATCGCCGCCAGGGGCACGAGCGGCCGGCCGGGCTTTTTCCAGCTATCGGCCCGGTGGACCATGCCGCTTGCCCGCGCTACGAACGCGACGACACTGCGTGAGGTCTGCTTTCCGAGCCGCTTCCAGACCCGGAGGTAGACTGGGCCGACGTCGTAGTCGTAGGTGTACTCGGGGTTGGCGACACTGAGTGCTTTGAGCCAGCGGGTCACGCCTTCTTCGACGAGCTCGCCCGCGCTGCCCGACTCACCCCCCGCTGCGTTGCGCTCGGCCAAGAGCGCGCCGCTGAGCTGCATCGTACGAAGCAGGCCGTGCGCCTCCACGAGCTGCATCGTCCGAAGCAGGCCATGGGCCTCGACGTCGAGGCCCGAGCGCGCGGGATCGAAAAACTCCTCGCCGTGGGAACCGACCGTCTTGGCGGCGAAATGAAAAAAGTTGTCGCCCCACACGCGCGCGATGGGTTGCCCCCGACGCACCCGCTCGCCCACGTGCACGAGGGGGGTACCAAGGTCCGCGTACACGAGGTGGTAGACCAGCGGGCCTATCGGCGCCTCGATCCACCGGCCCGGCCGGTCGAGCGTCAGCTTGAGGACGGTCTTACCAAGGCCCGGCTGCGCCGGAACAATGACGCCGTCTCCGACGGCCAAGATGGCCGCGCCCTTCGGCGCCTGTAGATCGACCCCTTGGTGCTCATGGACCGGCGGCCCGGCGCGGTGAGCTCCGTAGGTTCCATGAGGAGTGACCCGGTAGGGTGGTGCTGCTTCGAGAGGCGGCCCGAGTAGCGAGAGCTCCACGAGCTCGACGAGCTCGGGCGCGCGTGCCGCACCGAGCCCGAAGCGCGAGCGGGATCTGTGGCCGCCGCCGGCATGATGATGGTGCCGGCGGCGCCACAGGTACCACAGGCCGACGCCACCCGCTCCGACGAGCGCGAGCGTGGCGACGGCCGTTTTCTTGCCCTCAGTCATACCGCGAGTACCTCGGGCGATCTGCCATGGAGCCGAGAAACATCCGTCCTAGGATGACGGCTCCGGCGACGGCTCCGCCGACGACAAGCGCGCGCTTGAGATTGAAGCTCGCGCGCTTGGGATCATTGGGGTCATTGCCGCCGACGACTTCCCCGAAGAACGAGGTCGCCGCCGTCTGCTTCTCCACCTCTCCCGTGTAGAGGTTGGTGCGTTTCCAGTCGGGTGGTGCGCCGGGCAGAGTCTCCTTGGTCCGATCGGCCAGAAGCTCCGCATCCCGCGCGACGGTCTCAAGCGTCTTGGCGTCGAGCTTTGAGGCAAAGCGGGCTTGGAGCTTGGCGAGCTCCGCCTTGAAAGGCGCCTGCTTCAACTCGGAAGCCCGCCACTCAAGCGCGTTCCACCACGACGCCTCCGTTGCTGTCAGCGCCCGTCGGATGTAGGCGAGCGCAGCATGGTATCTCTCTGCCGGATCGGCCTCGAGCTTGAGGGTCGCCATGTCTCAGCCCCGCCTACGACGCCGCGACCGACAAGCTCGAATAGAAGTGCGCAATCACTTCCACGCGCACCCGATTGGGCTCGATCTGGTGACGACCGCGGCCGCGCCATGGGACCACCACGACGACGGTGGCACCGGGCGCCAACATGTCGCCCTGTGGACCATCGGTCGTGATCTTTTCGTGACCAGCGACGATCACGAGCTCCTTCTCTGCGCCGGTGAGCGGAGTTCCATCCACCGACTCGACCGCACCGTAAAGTAGTCGGATGCTGTCGCAGCCGTCGGGAACGGTGAAGATGAGCGGCGCCGCGTCGTGGGTGATGTGCCGCTCCTGCTGCTCTTCGTGCTTCTGCGCCGCGTCGCGCTTCTCCGCTGCGGTCTTGTGCCCGGTCGCCGCCGCGTGAAGGAAAAATGCCGGATTGTAGCTCCAGCCGCGGACCAACTCCTCGTCGACCACCACCACCTGATCGCCATGCACCACTTGGTGCTCAGCGCTCTGAATCGGCGCCTTCTTGGGCTGTAGCTGGATGGGACTTGGAGCGGCGGGGGATGGCACCGGCTGCGCGGCCGCGGCTGCCGCCGGCTGCGCCGCCGCCTGCTGCGCCGCCGTCTGCTGCGCCGCTGCTTGCTGCGCCGCTGCTTGCTGCGCCGCCGCGTGCTGTGCTGCCGCCTGCTGCGCCGCTGCTTGCTGTGCCGCCGCCTGCTGTGCTGCAGCCTGCTGTGCTGCCGCCTGCTGCGCTGCCGCCTGCTGCGCTGCGGCCTGCTGCGCGACCGCTTGGGCCTGCGCTGCAGCTTGCGCCGCGGCGTCTCCCGTCTGGCCCTGGCCGAGCGCGAGCACCGGGGCCGTCGTCGGAACGGCCGGCGTCACCGCGACTGCGTTGGCGGCGATGTTGTCGCGTGCGGCGGCAGTAGCGGCAGTCACAATCGCTGGCCCGAGAAGCGGCAGAGGATACGGCACCTCCGACGGGGCCAGCGAGCTGATGCCGGTTGACTTCGAGGAGCTCGAAGCGCCCGGCATCCCCGGCAGGTTCTGGCAGCTTCCGTCCTCGGGCGTGGTGAAGGTCAGCGGATACGGATAGTCCTTGTACGTGGGTTCAAACATGCTCATGACGTGCCTCTTTCTCGCGCCCTCACCGTCGGTGACGGCACGCGGTTGTTGTTGTCTCCAAAAATCGGACCGCGCTCGACGCGCGCGTGACAGTGCAGCGGACGGATCTCTCCGCCGTTACTTCGCCACTGCACGCGTCGACCGCGGCCCTAGCCGTCTGCGTAGCCGTCCGTCGGTGGCGCCTCGTTGAGCCTGGAGGCGCGAGGACACCGCCGAAGGGCGGCTACGCCGAGCGCTTGAGCTCGTGCAGCGTGTGACCCTGGTGGTGGTGCTGCTGCTTTTGCTGGTTCACTGCCGAGACCACGGCATTGGCCCCGCCTGCGCCGAGGATGATGGCGCCCCACTTCTCGTAGGCGCGCATCCGCTTGTTGTACCTGGCGACGTTCTGGTCGTAGATCATCGTCCACATGGCGATGTAGTGAGGCGGCAGGCCCGCCGGGATCTGGGGCGGCTCGGGCTCGTCGATGAAGTCGGGAATCGCGGACGCCAGAAGTCCCGCGATCGGCAAAATCCAGTGATCCTTGAGCGAGTCGGCAAGCGTCTTGGGATGGGACATGTGGTGCTCCTTGTCGTGGTGTTCATGGTGTGGTTGAAAGACCGGCGGCGCCGGCGGTGCCGGTGGCGCTGGCGGAGTAGGGTGGATGGGCCCCACGATCGGCGGCTGCGGGCGCACGGGAACCAGACCGCCTTGGCCTTGGCCTCGATCTGGCTCTATCCAATTTCCGGTGCGCCAGTCGTACGCCCAGCCGGCATGCGAGCCGCCAGCCTTGCCGAAAAGCGGCGCTCCCCTCGGCAAAGTGCCGGCTTTGCCCTGATAGAGCCAGCTGTTGCCATTCCATGTCCACTGCGGCTGCCCACGAACCTCGACGGCTCCGGCGGGCGGACGGTAATTCGGGTGAGAAATTGCCATGTGATTTTGTCCTTTCTCTTTCTGACGACGACGACCGCGACTACGCCGCGTGCTCGTGGTGGTGGTAATGGTCCGATGGCGGCGGGACGAGCTCGGCCCAATCGGCGTTGCGATGCGCCGAGTGTTCCTCGGGCAACCACTCGTGCCCATCGTGCCCATCGGCGTTGCGATTCTCGTGGACGTGGTCGTGGCCGTGGCCGTAGTGGCCATAGTGTCCCGAGTGATCGTCGCTGAGCTCGGGCGGCGCGTGCATTCCGTCGGCAATCCTGACAACGGAGTTGCGGATCTCGTGCATCGCGCCGACCGTTTCGTGGTGTCGGTGCTCGAGGGCACGCTGCAGCCCCTCGAACTCCTCGCGGCTCACCTCCCCGACGGATGCCTGGCGATGCACGGTCGTCGTGTGCGAGTCGGTATGACTCGGCAGGGGCTTGGGCGGCGGCGCCTGCTGCACAACCGGCGGCGGTGCCGCCTCGGCATGGCTCCCTTGCATCACGTCGATGATGCCAAGCCCCACCCCGATCGCGGCTATGCCGACGCCGAGCTTGGAAAAGGTCGGCGAGCGTTTCGCCGTCATCGCGGCCACCCCGGTCCCGAGCGCACCGACGCCAAGGGCGATGAGTTTGCTGTCGACCTTTGGCGCTGCCTTGGCGATCACCAGGGCGCCGCCGGCGCCGAGCGCGGCCCCTCCCGCGACCGTCAAGATCGTGCTCCAGGGGCTCACGCTACCACCAGAGCCGGCGGCGTTTCGGTGCCGCGGCCGCGGCCGCTGGTGCGCCATCGATGGTGGGCGCTTGGCTTGTCGTGGTCTTTTCTTCGGTTTCTGCATCCGATCCTCCTTCGAACGTTGGGTTTACACGGCGCATAAAAGCCACGGGCGGCGGCGGCGACGTTGCCGTCGTCGCGCTCCCCGCAGCTCCGCCCACTTGCTGAAGCGTCAGGAGCTGCTGTTGCGGCTGTTGCAGCCGCGGATGTGGTGGTGACGGCGGCCTTGGCTGCGGTTGCGGTTGCGGCGGCCGGGGTGGCACCGGCTTCGGCGCCGCTGGCGACGGCGCCGAAGGCTTGGCCGGGTCGAGCCGGTGCTCCTGCTCGCCGATGAAGTCGGCGACCTTAACCCCGGTGTCGCCGGCGAAATATTTCAGGAGCGGCTTACCTACGTAGTCATGGGTCCCATGCAGAATACTGCGGCCGATTTGCGCCCAGTCGACGTTCCGGGGAAGGCCCATGGCATTGCGGCCGCGCTTGGCCCCCGACGAGGGCGACCTCCGCCTCGGGAATAGAACGACCTCGCGCGCGGCCTCCCCGACACCCCACATACGAGGCACAAGCTCGACCACTCGCGTATGCCGAGGCGGCCCCTCATCCGTTTCGAGCGTGCGCCGAGTCGTCGGCTCGATGAGCTCGGCGAGGATGAGGTAGTCCCGCGCCCGCTCGACGCAGTTTGGGTCATCGGATAAAAAGCGCACCCGCTGGCCTACGTCGCACTGCACGATCCGAATCGTCTCGGCGCCGTCGTCGTCGGTCTGCGGCTTGTTGCGAATCCAGTCGACAAGAAAATCAAGAGGCGCAACCCCCCGACGCTGCGCCTCCAACCGGATGTTGGCTGCAGCATGCCGAGCATCGTCCGAGGGAACGAGCGAGACGGCCGCGGCCACCACCTGGCCAAGGCAGTCTCGATCGTTCAACGGACCGACGATCATCGACTGTCGCCGCCCAGTAGGCTGGTCGTCGAGTGGACACCATTTACGACGCCGTTCGACGTCGCCTGAGTCGACGTGATGATCGACTTGATAGCCTGGATCGCCTGGATGGCATCCGGCGCCATCTTGAGGGCCTCGCCGATCTGCTCCGTCAGCGTCTGGATCTTCTCGGCCGGCTTTGACGGAGATTGTTCTACTTCGTCGTCCTCGTAGCTGGCGACCTGCGAGATCGGCGTGAAGTTCGACGCAAGGCCACGCGTCACCTCCGACAGCGCCTCCGTTTGGACCTTGATGATGTCTCGGAAGGTTCTGGCGTTGTCTTCCTTCTCGGCGCGCAACGCTCGGATGAGCTCGTCCCGCGTGGCGCGCTCTCCGCGGTTCATCTCTTCGACGAGTGCTGTCAGCTTGGACACAGCGGCGACCACGACGCCGCCGGCGCCGTGAATACCGTCGGAGTTCGAGCCTTCATCGT
>Ga0209511_1000967_pt1 | contig 26577 bp, 34 predicted proteins | sample SSSSmetaG_FD_184141 | JGI IMG/M metagenome (GOLD analysis project Ga0209511, IMG submission 184141) | Glacier valley bacterial and archeal communities from Borup Fiord, Nunavut, Canada, to study Microbial Dark Matter (Phase II) - ​SSSS... | ecosystem: Environmental > Aquatic > Freshwater > Ice >... | reverse complement strand
AATCGGCAGCTCACCGCGCGCTTTGTGGCCTAACCAAAAACTCGCAAAACAACCGCTTGTGCTATGCGCTAATTCCGAATGTTATCTATTGATCAAGTCATGCACTATGCACAGGCAGATGCACGCCTTGCACTGGAGATTTACCTTCGCCAATCGGAACTTGTTTATGATCCGGCGCTAGTCGATTGGGAGTGTCGTGCCCTATACGAATACTGCCTTATGGCCGCACGGAGTATCCGATTGAACACGCCGTATGTCGAACAGTATCTCGGCACGCTGCGCCAGAAACGCGCCATTATCGTTGAGCGGCTGCGCAAAGACGGCCTTGCATCACCGCGTAACGCTAAAGCGCGTGCGCACTATGTGTACGAAACCAAAGGCGTGCCGCTGCCTGTCTGGTCGCCGCGCTCATACCACTTCACCCGTGCTGGTCGCCGTCGTTTGCGGGAAAACCCAACACGCCCGATCACGTTCAATGATCTCAGCACCAACTCGCAGGTGATCGACGTCTACCTTGCCGAGAACAGCCCCTACCGCGACGCACTGCATGATTTGGCGGCATTCCAAGAAGTCGATTGGCTGATCTCGGCGCTTGAGGGGCTGCTTGAACACGCGGTACTCGATGGCCGATTGCACAGCCTCGTCACGATTGCGACGGATACCGGGCGGCGCGCGTCAAGCAACCCACATCTGCAAAACTGGAAAATGCCGGAAATGGCAGGGGTAGCAATTGGTGACGATGGCTTCACGCTGGTCGAGATCGACTACCGCAACGCCGAAAACGTCATGGCGGCACTGATCAGTGCCGATAAAGCGCTGGCTGCCGCGTGCAGCACCTATGACTTCCACGCGACGATGGCCGCACGTTATTTTGGCGCGGAGTGGGAGCACGCGGATATTGAGCAGCGTAAACGACTGCGCGGCTACTCTAAACGAATCACCTACGGCACGAACTACGGCATGGGCGCGGAAAGCCTGGCGCTCAGTCTGGGTGTGACCAAAAACGCAGCGATACGCTGGATACAGGCCAAAGATCGCGCGTTCCCCAAAGTGACACGAATGCGCTATTCGGCGCAACGGCAAGCTCAGTAAACCAGCCAGCTCACGTTGTGGACAGGCCGGGTCATTTCTGTGCCTAGCCCATTCGTGGCTTGGAATTATCTGTGTCAGGGCGGTGTTGCGGAGGTGCTCAAGCGGGCGATTGTTGTACTCTCAGAAGCGTTCCGCGCCCATGGAATGCGGTCGCGTGTTGCGCTGGATATGCACGATGCGCTGATTTTGGAATTGGCACACGACGAATGGGATACAGCGCTCGTCCTTGCCAGCGAGATCATGAGTGGGATCACACCCCAATCGCTTCACGATGCGACCGGAACCCCTCTGCGTTGGAGTGCCGCGCCGGATCTATCGGAAAATCGGCGCAAATGGGGCGCCACGCAGCACCACCCAATTTTGGTTGAAAACACGAATTAACGCTTACCGTATCCGCACTTCACATATGCTCATCAGGCAGCAAGTAAAACGCGGAAAGTCTCAAGCCTTAGCACATTTCGGCGATTTATTCGATAAAAGTGTATGGCAAAAATTTTTGAGTTGTAAAGCGATGCTTGGCTATAAATCACTGATGACATAGTTCTCAGCATATGATCGACTATGGAGGAGGCGTCTATAGGGCGGCTTTGCCGCCAGAGCGCGCGCCAGTTATAAACATTTGGCACAGCAAAAAGTTGAAAAAACGATATTCAGTTCCATTTTGCTAAAATTGCTTGGGTGCTTATTACCTCAAATTATTTATTAGCACTAATTGCCAATCGTGCGTGTCCTATATAAAATTGGTTCTTGACTAAGCGGTCTATAACGTATATCCTTTAAGGGAAGGTGATTAGAAACAACGATGGCACGTCCCAAAGAGTTCGATGAACGTGAAGTACTTGGCAAAGCCCTCTCCGTTTTTTGGCGCAAAGGCTATGCCAATACATCCGTGCAAGACCTAACAGACGCGATGGCAATCAGCCGACAAAGTCTATACGACACTTTTGGCGATAAACACACGTTGTTTCTATCAACTATGCAACACTACATCGGTACGGAAGGGGGCTATTGGGTGCGTCCACTTTTTGAAGGGCATGATGTGCGTACCGCTATGCGCTTGACCTTCGAGAATATTATCGAAGAGTCCATGACGGAACCACGTGGTGCAGGTTGTTTTACGGTGAATGCTGCGGTGGAATGTGCGCCGACGGACTCTGAAGTGACGGCTTGCTTGATCAAAGCTGTATCGGACACTGAGGCGTGTTTCTACAATGCACTCATCGGAGCGCAATTAAAAGGTGAACTTGCGTCAGAGTTGGATGCAAACGCACTCGCGGCGTACTTCCTGAATGCGGTTCGTGGTTTGCGCATCATGGCTCGTCTGAACCCAGCACGTTCGACAATGCAGAGCATTGTGGATGTCACCCTCTCTGTGTTGGGTTGATACGGTGTTTTTTTGCCTATTTTGGAACGATCAGTCTATAACGACTGTGGTTTCGTCTTGTCTGTGTTCAAAGTTGTAGAGCGAGGAATATCATGGGTAAGTTAGACGGAAAAGTCGCGGTCGTTACAGGCGGCAACAGCGGGATTGGATTGGCGACAGCCAAAGCATTCGCTCAGGAAGGCGCACGCGTTATTATTACCGGGCGCGATCCCCAAACGTTAGCGAGCGCCGCTACAGAGGCTGGCATAGTGTTAGCGCTCCAAGTTGACGTTCAGAAACTGGATGATTTAGATCGATTAGCAGCAGCAGTGCAAAAACAAGTCGGCAAGATCGATGTGCTATTTGTCAATGCTGGACTGGCGAAATTGAGTCCGCTATACATGGTGAGCGAGGCTGATTTTGATACCGTCATGAACATCAACTTCAAAGGTGCATTTTTCACCATTCAAAAGCTTCTACCGATGCTCAACGATGGCGCTTCAATCATTTTGAACGGCTCGGTAAACGCGCACGTCGGGTTTGGGAATACCTCCGTATACTCAGCCAGTAAAGCCGCCGTTCATTCTTTAGCGCGAACATTAAGTGCAGAACTGAGTGAGCGCAAAATTCGCGTGAATACGCTAAATATTGGACCAATCAACACGCCAATGTGGGGTGCCAAATCCGAACTTCCAGTAGAGGCAGCAGAAGGCTTTGCCAAACTCGTGACTGGAAAACTTACCGTAAAACGCTTTGGTGAAGCCGATGAAGTCGGTAAGGCCGCGGTTTTCTTAGCATCTAGCGATTCGTCTTTCGTAGTTGGTTCCGAACTGACTACCGACGGCGGCATGATGCTGAATATCGTGTAAGCGAGCTATTCAAAAAAAACAGGACAGGCTTTCGCCTGTCCTACACCGAACAGCTCATTAAGCCACCAGATCACAACGAGTGATGCACAAGTCAACACACATATCTTTCAGCAGCATCGACCCGCACACGAAGCAGTATCCGTACCCCGTAGCGGTATTAAAGCCGAACGACGGGCGGCGATCCTGATGCTTGTGCGTATGCGCGTGAGGACATGGTCCGTTGAGCCATGTCGCACGCCACTTGAAGCCTTGTGAAAGTAGAACGTCTGCCACGGTTTGGATCAGGTCCGGATTGAGCATGACTGGTGGGCTGTTTTTGCTTTGTGATGAGGTAGGGCTACATAGGCGACTCGTTTTCTGAATAGATTGCGTTTGCTGGAAAGAGGCAAAGTCGGTCAGCATGTAGCGACGTGACCAGTCGCTTTCCAGCGTTTCACATGGCGTGGTTGCATCGTGTTTTGTGTTCAGCGAACCGGGCAGCCGGAGCGCGGTGGCGGCAGTAAGATAGTCTCCTTTCAGAACTTGCGCAAGACCGCGATGGATGGCGTTCACAGTCTGCAGATTGGTGGCGGGGTGGTCAAGCAGCCAGTAGATATGGACACCGTGGCCGCTACTTACAATGCAGGATGGCGAGATTGGGAACGCGCGTATACGTGGTAGCGCAACTTCTGGCGACTCGTCGATGTCCGCGATGAGTGCGGGCACTTCAACGAGCGTTTTCATGTCGCCGCGTTGCCAACGAGTCAGACCGGATCGCCGTGTGGCAAGTCCATAATACGCACCCCAACCCATCGCGTTCGCTGCGTGCAGACGTTCCAGCGCGTCATGCAATGCAGCGGTATCACCCAACCGAATGTGCCGCGATGGGACTGGCTTGTTTTCGGTTGGGTGAATAGCGGTCAAGGTGAGGTGTGCATTCTGGGCGCAGTTGGCGAACAAGATTTGTAGGAAATCTAGCGATTGCTCGACACGCGCTAGAACAGCGGAATTTGCAGACCGGATGTGACATGCTGCGTCATGAACAACGGCAGCATTTCGGGCGTAGGACACGGTATTAGCTTGGCCGCTGGCGATGTGTCCGGTGCTTGACTCATGTGTGGTTTGCGGCGGCGTGGCACTGAAGGCTTTGCCGCTTTGAGGGGTGCTGTTAACGTTAGGGCAAAAGGGTCAGCGGTCGTGCCGATGTCCTTCACCTCCGCACTCAACAGCACCAGTGCGTCTACGACGGGTAGATCGGCTTCGACTGCTTCGGTTACTTCTGAAGCATTCATCGTTGCCGCAACTTCGACTTTGAACAGCGGCAACGTTTCTTCGCTCAGGCTTGCCGGAGCAGGCACTGCAAGTTGAAGCAACGCCGGATCAGGCGCGGGCATCAGCGGCGGGATAGGTAGCGTACATGCAGCTACCACGCACGGCTTGCGCAGGTCATCGTACCGCTCGATTTCAGCCTCAATCCAGGCGTAGCGGGCATCGGCAATGCGTGATTGTACTACCACATTCTCTGACGAGATCGTATCTGCCGCGTTGAGTAGTGGCACATTGCTCACGTTCTCAGTGAGCAGCAGTTCGCGGAGCGTGGTCATGATGTCGCTGCTCGTCTGATTGAGCGCGGCCAGCCCTGCGCCGATGCTGCCCGACACGACGGCTGAGGCGCGCACCTTATCCGACATGACGGCCATGCCGAGCGCTTGCAGTTGGTTGTGGCCGCTGCTCTTAATTGTCGGATCAGCACCGTACACCCAAAAGTCGATGGTGACTTTCTTCTGTTGGCCTGGACGATGCAAGCGGCACATCGACTGCTCGAAGGTGTACACGCTGTACGTTGGCAAGCCGCAGAAGTGTAAGCGATTGAACGCGATCAGATCGAGGCCAGTCGCTACTAATGGCGGATTGACGATCAGGACGTTGATGTCCTTTTCGGCCAGCACATCAGCAATGACCGTCTCGCGTTGTTCCAACTCGCATTTCGCATAGTCGGCGGGATTGCACCATTTGCCGACTTCGGCGTCGCTCGGTGTGGTCAGGATGAACGGTTTCAAGCCGCGCCGCTTCATGGCTTGATACAGGTGCTTGTTGGCTGGACGCTTCACACCGGAAACGTACACAACGGCTTTATCGCCCTGCCCATGCCAGTCGCGCGCACAGGCATCCGAAATTTGCCGGACAATCTCACTTTCTGGGCGGTCTTCAGTGAACGGCACAGCGGCGGTCCACAATTTCGTATGCGCCTCAGCGTAAGCGTCGGCATCCGCGCTACGCCCATCCTCGCGCAGCTTTTCGACCACTTTGCGGTGATCAGGATGCAGGTACAGTTCCGGCTGATCCGGGCACAGCGGCCAACCGAGCGCCGCTTGCATCCAGGCCGAAAACATGGACATGTCGCCTTTTGCGGCCAGCAGCGAGGCTTCTTTACGCACTGCTTCCAGGCTGTACAAACCTGCGCCGAGTTCCGGTTCGGGCGTGAGCCAGTGAAAGCGTTCCTCTTTTTCAGGCAAGGCAATGCCCAAATCATCCAGGGTCAGAAACACACCAATCGACAGCAGCCAGCGCACAATCGACGGGTCAACGCCGTTGCCTTCCTCGATGCGCGTGGACTCTTTAACGTGTGCGCCGTAGGTGGTCGGTGTGCCATCATCGTCGGTTTGCGATACTCTGGTGATGTAGTCGCGCACGCCAAACTGGTCGATAAAGTATTCGACGGAATGCCACGAGAACGCCTCGCGGAACTGTGGCGAGAGGCGGTAGAGTAGATAAAACAGCGACGATGCCTTGCCACCGAACACGGTCCCGGTCAGGGCGATGGTGCGCTGCGCGCTGGTGATGAGCCACTGGATAGCCTTGCCTTGCACGCTTGCTGCACTTTTATACTGATGACATTCGTCGATGATGAGCAGGTACTCACCGCGATGCCGACGGGCGATGATTTTGGCGAGTTCCCAACGCGCCGAACCGTGGTTAGGATGGCGCGTGCCGTTCGCCCACTGCCCGAAGCTGTTGCGCGGTTTAAGCGCGGACTTCGGCTTCTTAACGGTGCTGCCCAGTCGGGTAAACGTGAACAACGGCGTTCCGCAGGGTGCTTTCTCCATAACGGGCACTTGACGCTCAACTTTGACCAGATGGTGCGACTCGATGCTTTCGGGCAAGTGTGCGGTGCTGTACTGCGTCCCGCGCCATTCGTAAACGGTTTGCGTGGTCATGACCACTTTGCCGTTTTCGCGTTTTGGACGCTCGATGATGTGCTTGCAGAATAACCGCTTACCCTGTGCATCGTCAGGATGCAGGTAGTCACCCCGCTTGGTTTTGGCATAGCCGCCGCAGTGCGGACACTGCACCCGCTCTTCAACAACAAGCTGCTTCGTCTCAAGGCTGCGTGCATGAACCGTCCGGCGCACGAACGCGGGTTGCCAGCTTGCGCCGAGTTTGGCGTCTTCCTTGGACAGGATCAGCACGGTCATGCCTGGCGCGGCAAACGCGGCGTCAATGTCCTCGATAGGGCAGTCATTATACGTCTCGATCAGCGCATTTCTGCACTTCGGATTGCTGCACTTGAGCGATTTTACGCGGCTCAATTTATCCGTGATAGATGTGTTTTTGAGCCGCTCCTCGCTGGTCAGTTTCACATTGGCGCGCGTGCCGCATTCAGCACAGACCACATTCTGCCCAATGACCTGATAGGCTGTCCGGCGACGTGGCACCCGCCCCGGAATGATCACTTGCATGCGCTGGCCGCCTACCGTGATCTCAGAAAAGTTGGTGCTTGCCTCACGCGCCCACTTGTTGACCAGGTGACCGGGACACACGACCACTATCTTGGCTTGACTGTCGGGCTTCTGTTGACTGCACTCAATCCATTTCGCCAGGTACAGATAGAGTGTCATTGATGAAGTCGAAGTCTTACCCGTGCCCATCTGACCGATTTCAATCACGCTGGTGGTTTTGTGCTGAAGTGCGTAAGCCATGGCCGACGCTTTGATGACCTGCGCAGGCAGCATATTCTGATAGACATGCGCCACCTCCGACTTGGCGACGGTGACGGCTGCGCCTTGCTCATCGACAGTGATATATCCTGCCTCGGTTTTATGGGTGACGCGCAGTTTCTCGCCATTTGTGGTGCGCAGCCGCGTCGCGCCCGGCAGCACACCCGGCGCTTTGAAGTTCGCCACATACGGTAGGTAGTCGCACAACATCGTATCCACATCGAACACGGGACGCAGCGTCTCCGAGATGGCCCGTTTCAAGGTATCGATATGCCGCAGGATGAAACGTTCCATGTGTCCCGGATCGCGGCTGCTGAACTGATGCACTTCACCCGTATCGATGTTCATCACAACCAGGTGAACCACTGGGATTTCGCTGACCGTGGTGGTTTGCGTTGTACCGTCCTCGCTCATTTCGACAACCGGCTTCCCTTTGGCTTTGCTGCTGTAACCCGTGATCAGGCAGCGTCCCAGTTCTTCGTCATGGATCGCCAGACCGTCGAAAACGCCGCTCGAAATCAGATTGGCGATGTGACCGTCGCTCAATTCGAGCAGCGGCTGCCACGCGCTTTGCAGCGATGCCGAGTGCGTGGCGCGTTTCCACGGCTCACCGGCACTGATGCCGACACTGCGCAGCGCGTTCAATCCTTCTTCGACATCAGGAATAACGGCGCTGTATCGCTTTGGCAGATCGGCAGCAGGCAGCGCGAAGTTGAACTGCTCATCAAGCGTGAGGGTGGTCAGGTTGGCAGCGGTGTATAAGGCGACTTGCCGCTGTCCATACGGTGCATCGGTTTGCCGACGGCGGGCAAAGACGACCACTTCATTGTACTTACGCTGCGCGTCGGGATAGCGGTAGCACGTCACCTGGTCATAGCGCCGATTGAGCAGTTCTTGTGTGTCCGCTCGCAGCGCCGACTCTTCCGTCGTGACGAACACCAACCAGCCGTCCGGCTTGAGCCAATCGCGGGTCAGTTCCAGCCAGCGATTTTGCTCTTTGCCGTGCTCATCGAACGGCGGATTGAGGTACAGGCACGAAAACGCACCCGGACTGGTTTCGATGAACTCTGCCGGACTGTTCAACAGGCGGCTGATCCCATCACGCTTATCGCCTAGCAGATGCTTGATAGCCGTTGCATAGCGGGTGCGGCTGATCTCGCAGCCAAACGGTACGACCTTTGCGCCGCTTGTGCGCAGTGCATCGACCAATATTTTGAGCGCTGCACCTTCCCCCATACAGGGGTCACTGATGGTGATACTTTCGCCAGTGGGCACGGCGAACTGTCCGGCGATCCAGCGGATCAGCGGTTCAGGAATTGGAAAATAGCCGAGCTTCTCGACTCCAGCACGTCTCATGATATACACTCACTTTCGTATTCATATGGCTTGAGAAAACAAAAAGCCGTCGCAAGTCAAAGTGCTTGCGGCGGCTCAGGACGAACAGATTTACGATTGAACGGACTACGGCTGCTGACTGAACGTGATCCCATCGGCGCGGTTCGGATTGCGGATCAGCACTTCCGCCCACAGGTCACCCATCTCGCGACAGGTCAGGCGGTAGGCACCACACTCGACCACGCCACGCACTTTCGGGTCAACGTAGAGCCTGTTATGCACTTTCAAGTATCAGCTCAGGATAGGTCAAAATAGCGTTTGACTGAATGAATATTGATGAATATTGCTAGAGGAATGGCTTTTAGTGCGCTATGTTTTGCCAAAATCAATCCGTCATGAGCCGTTCTGAACCAGGAAATCCAAAGTGCATAACAGGCTCTAGCCCGCAATGTATTTGCACAGCATGACATCCTTTAAGCCAAGTCGTTCCGACGAGAGCGGCTTATCGGCCACCTGCGTGAACAACCACGGCATCCAGCGTTCATGCAGTGGACGCCCAATGCGTGCGCGCAGCGCCTGATACACGTTGTACAGATCGCCTGCCCAAATGGGCGGCACATAGCGACTGAACTCCGGGCGATTGGGCGTTTGTCGATAGCGCACGTAATGCAGCCAGTCGTCGTCAACCGAACCGTCGGCGGGAAGTTCGATGCGGTTCATGACCAGCACATAACACGACTCACGCGGTGCGGAAACCGTTGCCTCAAGAGACACGATGCGTCCTTCAACGACGCGGCCACCGAGCGCGCTGTTCAGCGTTTTGTAGGAGGTATCGGGCAAGCGGAAACCGGTGTAACGGCTGCCGTCGGTGAGCGTGAAGGCTGATCCCTCTGCTCGCGCACCTAAATACGCCAGGTTGAACGGCTTACTGAGCAACTGCTTGACTGCGTTTCGTGAGCCGATGAAGTCCACCATAATCGGCTTATTGCGTTCGCTGTCGTGGATATGCGCGACCAACGCAGCAGTCACATCGTCGGTGCGGACGCTCCGCATCAGCGCTTCGGGCACCTCCTGTGCGGTATCCGCAAGTTCCGCCTCAGCGGGGTCATCGGTGGACGCCGCTGAGGGTGTCATCGGCTCTGAGGCTGGGGCTGGTTCATGCTCAGACGCGGCAAAGGTGGACAGCGGAACATCGTGCTTAACCACGGTGAACGACGCCCCGTTGCTGGTCACGATGATTTCGCGCTCTGGGGTATCGCCAAATGTCGGTTGTGGCGCGGCTTGAGACGCAGCTAAATCGCGGATTGCTTGTGGCAACGCTTGCCCTTTGTAGTACCATTCACGGCGCGACTTCGACCAGTGCGCACCTGCGCTACGTAGCGCCTCACGATGGGGATAGGTGTCACCGGCGATCCACCACCAATCGCCGGACTGTATGACCGTCAGACTGCCTACTGATTTTGATTCGGGCGCGTGGTCTGTCAGCTTCGATGGCGTGACAAACTTGGCATGTGTCGGCGGAAATTTCGGGCATGAGCCGCCATAGCTGGATGGGTCAATGTAGTGTGCTTGTGGCGCGGATGGGAACTCCAGCCAGCGCCGTGTGTCATTCTCCCATAAATAAACCCAGGTATAGCTGCCGTGTTTGCGGCAAATCGTCTCGACCTGCGCTTTTTCATCTGGCGTGACGTTCAACACCAAGTAGTTGCGATGTGCGTTGATGCCTTTCACATCCAAGTTGACGTATCGATAACTGGCGCGCGGGACAACGAACTCCTGCGCACGATTGCCGAACAAGGTCAGCAGGACGTTCATACCCGCACCCTGTCCAAGTTTGAAATCCGATTGGTCGCCATGCTTTTCCTTGCCATAGGTCAGCACAGCGATAAAGTGAAAATCCGACATTGGTGGTATCCTTTCGATAGAGTTTTGACTCAATAGAGTAGAAACGAAGGGCTTGTCACATTGTTCGTCGTGTTTAGTGGATTACCTGGAACAGGGAAAAGCACCCTTGCAGAAGCTGTCGGGCGCGCCCTCAACATTCCAGTCTTTGCTAAGGACTGGTTAGAAAGCAGTCTTACTCGGATAGGTATCCACCAAGTCACAATTGACGGTGAAACAAAGCCACTCGGTTATGGTGGCTATGAACTGCTCACCATGCTCGCAGAACGTCAACTCCAACTTGGGCAGTCCGTGATAGTAGACAGCGTTGCAAGCACTACCACTATTCGTGACCGCTGGCGTAATCTTGCTCACCAATACAATGTGCAATGGCGTGTTATCGAGTGCGTCTGCTCTGACCAAGCCCTACATCGGACTCGTTTAGTAAGCCGTCAACGGAACATTCCAGGGTGGCCTGAACTTTCATGGAACGAGGTTGAACGTGTAAGTTCATATTACGCGCTATGGTCGGAACCGCATCTCATTCTTGACGCAACGGTTGACGCTACACAAAACTTGACTGAAGCATTAGCGTATTTGGACTCACGCTAATTAAAGTGGTAGCCAGCCAGTCTGTTGTTACTTCATCAGCTTATTTCATTGTCCGCGAGCAATGATATGACGTTTGCTGCCGTGATCGGCACGCTGCGCATCGACAGCGACTCGGTGTCTACATACGTCAGGAAACTGAGCACGGGAAGGCGATTGAGCAGCTTATACACATATTCGCCCACGACAATGCCGATCATGTCGTTGACTAAAAGTGCCTGATCACCCATCTCAACTAAATCGGCGCATGATGCAGCAGATACGGGCGTGGGGATTGGTTTGGGCGTCGTCTCAGGTTCAAGGAGTTGCGGGAACAGCAGCGCAGCATTGGGTAGATGCGTGAACTGCTCGGACTTGATGCACCGCCGCACTTCCGCCGGATTGCTGGTGTTCCCGATGCTCACTTGGCCGCTCGTGCGGTCGTTTCCTGAATCCAACCACAATCCAGTAACTTTGCTCAGTTCCAACCGTGCCACATGATTATCAACGCAACCGATAACGAGTGTTCCATAGCGGCTGGCATGTTTGTCCGCGTCGAACGGCTCAGAGTAAGCGACTATGTTCAAGCCCATCGCCAAGTTGAAGCGGCTGGCAAGTGCCGTCACCTTGTTCTTGCCCAGGTCGGCTTCGGTGAACATCTGCCGCCCAACATTCTTCATCTCGATCACATCGGGATCAACGAACTTAAGCGACGGTGTGTGATGTCCACGCCGTCGCAAATTGTATACGATGCGGCATAAACTACGCGCAGTTTGACTGCCTGTACCGCCAAGTCCAACCAGCACCACTTCGCTGATGTTTTGGTGAAACTCGAAAGGTTGTGGAATGTTCATCGGAGCGTCTCCTTGAGCAGTTGGCCGAAGGTGGCTTTGACCGCGATCAGGTCGCTGACCGGGTACTTGCGCGCTTTGCGCTTTTCCAGGTCAATGAAATGCTGGCGTACATCATTAGGAAAGCGCTTGCTCTTGCCATGCACGCTGTGCGAAGTGAAAACGCTGCCCAACAGCAGTTGCCAGTCTTCATCCAGACGGTTTCCAGCAAGCGCCTCAGCGGAACTTTTGCGGACGTTGCCCCAACAAACGCCACCGCCGCTGTCCATCCCAGTATTGGGCAACGGCGAATGGAACAGTGGCGTATCGACAGTTTCGGGTCGCGCCTTCACCGCGTACACACCGTAGCGTGGTGAGTCATTGCCGACGGTGACACGCGCCATGACCAGACCGGGCAGCGGCACTACTACCGGCGTTTCCGAGCCTTCAAGAAACAGTGCTGTTTTGGTTGGCGGACGATATTCAATGACCAGTTTTTTCGCGCCTTCCGTGCCGATGTACAGCGTGTTCCCCGTGAGCAGCCCGGTCTCAAACCGAATTGTCCCGGCGAACGTTTCGGCAATTTGTGCAGGTGAAACGGCGTACTCGACTTGGCCGCCGTCTTCAAGCGTTTTGTGCAAAATCACACCGAACGGGTAAAAGTTAAGTGTGAGTGTCGGGCGGGCACTGAGCGCGTTCTCCATTGCGCTCAGGCCATGTAAGGCGGCGGGCGAGCGCACCGCATTCGTCATCGGTGAAGTAGGAACGAGCATTTCGTTTTTCTCTCCTTTCAATCTGCTTATAAAGCGTGCGGATATTGCGCTGAAGCGCTTTACTGAGTGCCAGGTTACTTTCGACGAGCGCCATGCCATGTTCGGCAGCACTCATGATGTCTTGCGCTTCGCGGGTCATGTCGTTCACAAACGCGATGTCCTCCAGCGACCAGTCAGGATATTCTGCGCCACTTTCCCACATCGCCTCTTGTGACCAATCGACCAGCGAATTACCGGACGCGGAGAACATCCACGACAGCAGCGCGTCCAAATCGTGATAGTCCGATGCGGACTGCGCTTTGAGGCTGTGGTGCAGGATGTCCGCGACGAGCCGCGCAGTAGACCACTCACCGTCCATTTCGTCGCTATCGATAGCGAGGCCGAACAACGCATAAACGGCACAGCTGCGGTAAATGAGATGTTCAGGTTCATCTACTTCGGCCAACAGGGTCGGGTCTACGCCGTAACATTCCAGCGGAGGGCCGTAACGCAGTGCCTCTAACGACTCGATAGACGTCACGAGCTGCGCGTTGATGCCTTCGCAGATGAATCGTGCCAGGTCACGCTCCGGCCAACCTTGCATCAGCAGCGCATTCGCACTTGCGTAGAGGTTCGGGAAGCAAGCGCGGCAAACGTGCAATCCGGCGGTAAGTTCGTCTTCAGCGTCATAGTCGAAATCGATGTACGCCTCACCTGTCGGATCGTGCAGACTGGTTGGATCGAACCACGCTACAGCTTGCAGCAGCGCTAAGGTCGGACTACTTTGCATAAGCCTTGATAGCAGCAATGGAGCCGCGTGTAATTCAGTTAAAGCGGCCATGCTGCACACTCCACAGTTGAGAGGACAATCGGGGTAAGGTACTGAAGTTTGCTCGCCAATGCCGCGCACGATTTGGTATACGCGATAAGTTCGCTGGTCGCGCTGGTGAGCATTTCTTGTGAGACTGTCGGGAGCGTACCGCCCGCTGACTCGTGGCCGTGTATCGCTTGTAACAACACGACGGCTTGCAATTCAACGGACGGCACATGCTCCAAACAGTTCACGAGTTCAGTGGCCTCTAAACTCGTGAACATATAATTAACCCTTTCGACCTGGCTGAGGTAAGAATTCGATCAGGCGCATTTCACCGTCCACCGATTCGCGGATCGTGGCGTTGGCGACTTCGGGATACTGTGCTTTGAGCAGATTGCGGACTTGCTCATTGCTCAGTTTGGCGGTGGCCGCGTCCTCGACGATACGGTTCGTGCCGATTTTGAACACGCGCTTGAGCGGCGCGGCATCGGTTTCCGGCGTGACTTGATTTAGTTGGTTGGACATGATTTAGTCTCCTTCTTCTGTCGTTTCGATTGCTTCGGATTGTGGTTCGTCCGCGTCGGGTTGTTCAACGGTAGGTGCTGCGGGTGGCGTTTTCAGTGCGGGCGGGTTTTCTTCGACACTGATGAGTGCGGTTGCGCTGTGTTGGATCGCGGTGACAATTTCGGTCAAGCCGCTGTAGGTGAACTGGCTCAAATGCGCCAGGTCGCCGCGCCGTGCCAGCAGCGAGCCACTGCCGTCGGGTTCGAGCGTGATAACCAGCACTGTTGAGGGCGCTGCTTTCTTAGCTTTTGCGGTCATTATTCCTCACTTCTTTTTGAGCGCTCTCCGACAAGGTGAAGCCATTTTGTTTGGCTTCAAGGAGGCCGTTGCGCAGATGGTCGAGTGCGCGATCCACCTTTTCGAGGGTATACAAGTCGTTGACATTCTCGATCAGGACGGCGAACGCGGCGTGCAGCAAGAACATGGCGGCGCTTGCCCAGGCATACGCCACTCGTCCGCGCCACGAGTGAATGTCACTTGCTTTTTGCACGGCGGTTTCAGCCAACAAACGCGCATCCAAGAGCGCCTGCTCAGCTTCTTCTTGAGTCGAGCCGTTAAAATTCATCAGGTGGATACGGGCGAGCGTGGTCAGGCGGCTGTCCAAGTGAGCGATTTGCTGCATGAGCTGCGCTTCCGCGCCATGGTGACGCTCTGAGCCGCTGCGCTCGAAGCTGGCGTCGATGAGCAGATTCATCGTGTCGCCAATGAACTCATCGTTGCTCTGTGTGGTGGATAGTTACCCGTAATGCGCCGACTCGGTCAGCGCGTCACGAAAAGCGCGGTAGCTGGCGTTGCAGTAGTGCGAGTTGTACAAGTCGTACACGCGCTGCGGAACGGTAATGGGCTTTGCGCCCTCATGATTGTGCATCGTCTTGACTCCTGTAATGTAAAACGAAAAAGCCCGACTGCAATCAGCCGGGCATGAGCGAAACGGATTATTCGATTGTATCGACGGGTTACGCGCTCAGCATCACCCCCTGTCCAGTGGCAATGCGCTCGTCCAGCTCCTCATGGGACAGCTTGATGAACTCACAGCGCGCGAACGGCTTGAGCAGCGTATCCACTACCCCCGCGCACGCCTTGACCGTCTCAGCGTTGCGCTTCCAATTCTTGTCCAGCCAGCCATCCACATTTTTGCTGGACTGCACCACGCGCAGCGCATACCACGCCTTGCCGTCGGTTAGCTTGCCGTGCAGCCGTTTCAGCGCGGCTTGCAGCGTGAGCAGCCGGGCGCAATCGCTGGTCGTCACGTCTAAATCGGTCACAGTGACGTGCGCTTCGTGGAGTACTGTGCCGTCAGTATCGAGTGCCCGAAGGACGTACTCACCTGTGAATTTTGGTTCACCCTCGTACAGCTTGCTCGCGGCGTCTTGCGCGACGGTAATCAGAATTTCGACGGTATGCGTTTTCATGAAATGACTCCTTTTGAATGCGAAATAGAATCGAAAAAGGGCAAGCGGTTTTCCCCCTTGCCCTAAACAGAAACAATGATTTTGTGGTCGCTCAGCCGATGGGCAGTTCTCCAGCGCGCATCAATGTCAGCCGCAACACACAATGCAGCTCGTGCATCTTATACACGAATTGAACGCTCCTGCTCCAAAATACCAAAACAAATGGGTTCGCACAGCGAACCCATTTACTCAAAACATGCGGAGCAGGCGCGCAAGCGCCATGTACTCAATCAGTGATAGTGATGTTTGATTTAACGGAATGCAGCTGCATGTTCCTCGAAGTACATGGGAAGTGTTCGCGCTGCATGACCTGTGATACGCTCCACATTTTCGCTGACTCGCTCCCCATAACCTGCATGGTAGTCCGCGAATAGTTCCTGCAAAATGTCCGCATACCAATCTGGTAAGCCTGCTTTCAAGAGCGCTTCCCGATAGCCATCCGAAGGCAAATCCACGTACTGAACCGTTTTTCCGATAGTGTGACTGAGCATCTGCGCTGCTTCCCCATACGTATAGGCAGTTGGTCCGGTGATCTCATAGGTCTGGTTGAGATGATCGGACGTCGTAAGCACAACCGCTGCGACTTCCGCAATATCGCGGGCATCAGTAAAACTGATGTGCGCGTCACCAAGCGGTGCAAACAACGCGCTGTTGTGAATGATTGTCGGCGCATCACTCGTAGCGAAATTCTGCATGAAGTAGTTCGGCTGTAAGATGGTGTAAGGCACGCCTGACGCCTTGAGATGCGCTTCGATGCTGCCATGCGTTTTGTACGCGGCAATGCGCTTGCCCGCGTCATACACCGACAACTTGACAATGTGTTTGACGCCCGCTTGTTTTGCCGCGTCGATCACGCGCGACTCGATCTCGACTTGCTGCGGTGTGTTGACAGCTAGCAGAAACAACTTCTGTACGCCGTCCAATGCCGCCCGCACGGTATCCGGTTGACTCAAGTCACCACGCCGCACCGCGACGCCTTGCTGGGTTAACTTATCGGCACTGGTCGCTGAGTGCGCCAATGCGGTGAACGATACCCCTTGGCTGTGAAGCTGCCTGACCACTTCAGACCCGACTTTTCCGGTTGCGCCAGTTACTAAAATCACGCTTATACTCCTCTGGAAATCTATCGATATGAAGTAGTAAACCATATATGCGATACACTTGGAAGTATGCACTTTGAAGTGCTATACTCACCTAAAGGAGAGTGCTCAATGAGTGAAACACAGCACCGACTTCCGGCAAACGTTTACGACACCACCTGCGCTTCGCGCCGAGTGCTGGACGTAACCATGAATAAGTGGTCGTTGTTGCTCTTGCTTCTACTGGCAACCGGCACGATGCGTTACAACGAATTACGACGCGAGCTGAGCGGTGTCTCTCACAAAATGTTGACCCAAACGCTGCGTGCGCTTGAGGCAGAAAAAATCATCACACGCACAGTTCATCCAGTCGTTCCGCCGCATGTTGATTACGCGCTTACGCCCATTGGTGAACGCCTGGTGGTCTCGATGCGTGATTTGGTCAGCATCATTGAAGCGCATGTAGATACGCTTGCACAGGATGTGCCTTTACTCGATAATCAACGATAAGTTACTGGCGATCCTGCTCACATTGTCGCCACAGTGTCGGTGACTAAAATCTGTACTGGAGAGGCGCTATGATGGCTCACCAAAAGATGAGAGACCAGCTTTTCGGCTGGCCTCCCTACGTTATAAGCCACATCAACTTGCAACTATAAACGTTACGATATAAGGCTGAAATAGCAGTTTTCTACTCAGCCGAGTACCACAACGCAACAAGTTTTTAATGTTGCTACCGAGCAGTTGTTCCACCAAAGAATGCCAGCGTTTGTGCTACCGTTGCTGAAACCCCGAATTGGGGTACAACTGCCTGCATAATGTAATCACGCCACGTTGGGTTAAATGTTTCCGTGGCATCTTCGACAACAACGGGGATATAGCCACGGTCATGCGCATCGCGCAATGTGGACTCAATACAAGCGTGCAGTGTGAACCCTGCAAGGAAAATCGTGTCGATCCCTTGATTACGCAAGTAAAGTTCCAGGTTTGATCCAGCAAATGCACTGATACCCACTCGCCCTACTGCTTCAAACTCCCCTGGATGTGGTTTGAATGGTTCGACAAATTCGCCGCCTGAACCAGAAAAAGCGGCATATTCTTTATTCAGCTTGTTTAGAGCGGAAATCAAGTAGACTGAGCTAAAATCGTTTCCAAAGGGGGAATGATGAGCGGGTATTCAACAGATTTGCGAGAGCGCGTCATTGGGCTACGAGAAAAGGGCGAGACGCAGGCACGGATTGGTGAGTTGCTCGCCATAAGCGTAAGCACGGTAAAACGGTATCTGGAACGCTATGCGAGAACTGGGAGCGTTGTAGCGACGGTGCAAGGGCGTATGAAGCCAAAGTTGAGCGCTGCGGAGTTGGCGGTTATCGAGGCACAGTTGGCCATGCACAACGACTGGACGATTGCCCAGCATCTGGCCGCATTTTGCCAGCACAGTGGCCTAGCAGTCAGTGTCTCGACGTTAGGACGGGCACTGCGTGGGTTGGGTTGGACACGCAAAAAAAGACGGTGGGGGCGAGCGAACGCAATCCGGTAGAGCGCCTTTTGTTTGCCGATTTAGCAGCGACACTGCCCGCTCAACGGGTCATCGTGGTGGATGAGACGAGTACTCACTTGGATATGCACCCGGTCTATGCGCGTGCGCCCAAAGGTCAGCGCGCTTTCGCCAGTGCCAAACGCAATTATGGACGCAACATCAGTCTCATCGCCTCGCTCTCGCTTCAGGGTACAGGTCCAGCAATGGCCATTGAGGGCGCTGTCAACACGGCTATTTTCGCCGCTTTTGTGAGCAATGTTTTAGTCCCGACCCTCAAACCAGGCGATATAGTGGTGTTAGATAACCTGAGTTGCCACAAAGCCAGTGCCGTCCGTGCCGCCATTGAAGGGGTTGGTGCTTCACTCCTTTTCTTACCCGCTTACTCGCCTGATTTTTCACCCATTGAACAGGCTTTCAGTAAACTCAAAGCCTTCTTGCGCCGTGTTCGTCCGCTGTCCTCGCCAGACTTACTCGCCGCATTGGAGGACGCGCTTGATGCGATTTCTGTTTCTGATGCCCTTAGCTTTTTTTCCTGGGCAGGTTTTATCAACATTGTCTAATAGTTCAGCCTACTTGATTTATGCTCTAGAGCCTGTTATGCACTTTGGATTTCCTGGTTCAGAACGGCTCATGACGGATTGATTTTGGCAAAACATAGCGCACTAAAAGCCATTCCTCTAGCAATATTCATCAATATTCATTCAGTCAAACGCTATTTTGACCTATCCTGAGCTGATACTTGAAAGTGCATAACAGGCTCTAGGCCCATACGGGCAGGACCTAGTTCAAGGTATCCCTCGCTGAACTTGAATCCGATATGAACAATGCGCAGACCAAGTTCACGAGCAGTTTTGATGAGTGTTTGGCTTGCATTCATCATGTTAGGGAGGTGCTGCATATCGAGCAGACTATGCAACTTTCCGTCTTCAGCAATCCATTCACGTTGAAACTCAATAAATAGTAAAGCGGCACGTTTGGGGTCTAAGCTCTGTAGCATGAAGTCAGTCACGTTATTTCTCCTAATTGGTGCATTCGCAAATCACTTTGTCAAAGCTATAATAGGCTCATTGATCTGAATGAACAATGATGTTTAGTACACAATTGCTGATTATTCGTTCTAATTTGGAGATACGCGGCTTTGGATATTTTGAGTGACATATTTCGCATGGCAAAAATCCGCAGTACAGCTTATTATGTTGTTGATCTTGCTACACCATGGGGTCTGGAGCTGGACCACCAATATCGCTCATATTTTCATGTTGTGATGGCTGGGGAGTGCTGGATTAAACTGGCTCAAGATGAGCCTATTCTGCTGAAAACGGGTGACATTGTTACATCGCCGCACGGAGATCGTCATTGGATAGCAGATTATCCGGCAAACAAACGTATTTCGATTGAGGAATTCCGTAAGGGACTGTTAAGAGGACAACAGCCATTTAGCCAAGGTGCTATTACCACGACCTTGTTGTGCGGACATTATTCACTCGACTCTCGATTCGATCATCCGCTTTTGGCAGCTCTACCCCAACTATTGATAGTTCGCTCTGCCGACACAGATGAATACAGAAAACTCAAAGCGCTCATAGAGCTTGTTGCAAGTGAGGCTAATCTTCAGAAGCCTGGCACACAAACTATATTATCATCGCTAACTGAAGCATTGATCTATTCTATCCATCGCTCATACTACTTAGGTGATGCCATACCTGCTGGCTTTTGGGACACGTTTAAGGATGCGCGTATTGCCCATGCGGTTCAATTAATTCATGACCAGCCTGAGCACTCATGGACAGTGCAAAAAATTGCCTCAGTGGTTGGTATGTCACGCACTGCTTTCGCTATTCAGTTTAAGCGCCTTGCCGGGATGTCACCAATGCACTACCTGACGTTCTGGCGAATGCGTATCGCGTGCAACCAGATGCTCTCAACGGATGAGACTGTTGAGAATACGGGTTTAAGACTGGGTTATGGCTCTCAGGAAGCGTTTATTCGTGCTTTTCAGCGTGAGATAGGCTTCACGCCGGGACAATATCGTAAGAACAACACTTCGCTAAGCTAAGTACAATACCATGCCATTGAAAGGATGGAATTTGTTGGAGAAATCCTGCGTGCCTAACGAATCTCATCCAGCATAATTTATGTGGATATATTTAATATTTTGTCAAGTTGACTCTGGTAGATTATCTTCAGCTTGACAAAAACTGGTGATCTAATATAGCCGCTACGTGAACCTGCTCTATTTCGAGTATCTATCAATTACCTGACTTCACTGGATTTTATTAATTCGATGAATTGTCGATCAGACGCTGGAAAACCTGCCTGAGCAGTGCCGCATCCGCGTCGCTAAGCTGCTGGACGAAATACTCACTGATGAGCTTGGCGTAGACGGGCCATGCTGCCCGCATTGCGGCAATGCCTTTATCGGTGATGACGGCGTAGCTGCCACGCCTGTCATCAGGATCATCTTGGCGTTGGAGTAACCCTTCTTTTTCCAGATTGTCCACTAGGCGCGTCAATCCGCTTCGACTCAAGACCACGTTGTGCGCCAAATCTCGCATTCTAAGACGGTGCATCGGTGCTTCGTACAGCTCAATTAGCACGTCGTACCAATGCAAAGGTATTTGTTCGGCTTGAGCGAGTTGCGTCTCAAATTTTGTAATGAGACGCGAATGAGCAGTTATAAATAAGCGCCACACGGCAATTTGCTGATCAGTCAGATGTTTGTTCATGACAAAAACTTTACAACATAATCGTTGCACTTGCAACTATTTGGCGTATAATCATATCGTTGCATGTGCAACAATTGTAAACACAACCAAAGGAGCGATCATGAAATACGCACTGTGTAAGGTTGAAGAGATTCCAGAAACGGGTACCAAGGTGCTTGAATTTTACGGGCGACAAGTTCACGTTTACAAGGTGAATGGCAGCCCAAAAGCAGCACTCAGTATTTGTATGCATGTCGGCGGTCCACTTGATTGTATCGATGGTAAGTTCGTGTGCCAGTGGCATACCGCAGAATTTGCGATGGCCGATGGGCAGCGTCTTAACGGACCCGCGCCGAGCGCATCCAAGTTGATGTTTTTACCTACACGGGTTGAGGACGGTGTTTTCAACTACGTGTGGGGTGAGTAGAAAACGAGAGAAGACACATGGTTATGCCAAACTTCAAAACGGTAAACACCTATCAAACGCCCATGTTCGAGTTTGCTCAAGCGTACTCAATAGATGACCTACGCCAATTGACACGGGCGTCGGTTCAAGCATTTGTGCAGTTGTTAGACGATGCAACAGATGAAACGGTGTGTTTCGTACCGGATGATCCCGATGCGAACGATGCCGCCGCCGCTAACCCTGCTGACGCTCGGCTGGCGTGGAACATCGCCCACAATGTTGTTCATGCTACCGCGTCAGCCGATGAATACGCGACCGTCGCGGCGGAATTAGCGCGGGGGATTGAATCTCATGGACGCCCACGCTCGGAAATCCCGTGGCAGCGGGTCACAACTCTCGAACAATGCCGTCAGCGATTGCAAGAAAGCCTACGGTTGCGACTTGCCAGCCTCGACATGTGGCCGGACGCGCCCAACCTGAAAGTCGGTTACACACCCTGGCGCGAGTCAGGGTGGGTCAATGCCAAAGGCATCTTTATGTGGGGACTGGCGCATGACGACTCGCATATCAATCAAATCGCCAAGATACTCAAACAGACGACCAGCCTCTCAAGTAACGACAAACAATAGCAACTAACCTGCTCAGATTGTTGCCACCTTCAACGGATCGCCATACCGGGGAAAAAGGGGAGACCAGATTAAACGCTGGTTTCCCGAAGTCTTTATGCCGTTTATACGCTATCTTCAAGCACAACTTAGTTATCTGAATCCGTTTTCATTAAATATTGCTCAGCCCAATCGTGCATTTGAAGCAGCAGTGGTGCCAAAGCCTGGCCGAGTTCGGTCAACGAATATTCGACCTTGGGTGGTACTTCTCTGTATACCTCCCGATGAATAAATCCATCGATTTCTAGTTCTCTGAGATGTTGTGTGAGCATTCGCTGACTCACACCTGGTACAAGGCGCTTGAGTTCACCGAATCGTTTTGTTTCATGCATCAAATGGAACAAAACGACAGGCTTCCATTTGCCGCCGATTGCATCTGTGAGCACCTCAATTGGGCACCCGTATTGTTTAGATGCCATGTTCGTCTTTCTCATATTCCTTAGTTACTAAAACGTAACTATACCACAAAATACTGCCTACTTGTAGTTTTTGCGTTTACTGCCAAGATTGAGTACATGAGTTGCAATACAACTCTTTTAACCGATAAACAGATTCATGAGGAAATCAGAATGTCTCAAAACAAAGGTATGATTGCGGTTTTCGGAGCGACGGGTGCACAGGGCGGTCCAGTGGTACGGGCGCTACAGCGTGCAGGCCGACCTGTGCGCGCGATTGCACGTACCGAAGCACATCTACAGCCGCTTGTGAGCGCGCAGGTTGATGTAGCGGTTGCTGATTTGGCCGATTTCGAGTCGGTCAAACATGCGTTAGAAGGGGTGTCCGGTGCGTTCGTGCATTTGCCATTCATTCCCGTCGGTGAAGTGGTTGAGGCATACGCGCGGAACGTAGTCAGGGCGCTCAGTGCCGCTCAGGTGCCATTGACCGTGTTTACCTTGAGCGGACCCGCACCAACATCACCCACGGGCATTGCATCGTTTGACAGCAAAGCCGTTGCTGCCCAGGTTTTCCAACGGGCTGATGTGCCGGTCATCATGTTTCAGCCCGTCGGTTATCTTGCCAACCTGAGCGATCACTTCAGCGCGCCCAATGTTGTCAAGTACCATGAACTGCGTTACGCGCTACCTGCTGAACACCGCCAACCATGGATCAGCGTTGAAGATCAGGCTGCACTTACTGTTGCCGCATTGGAGCGGCCTGATCTTGCGGGACGGACGTTTCGTATCGGCGAACAACTTACGGGGCATGAATTAGCGGCAGGGATCAGCGAAGGCGTAGGTCACTCGATCCGTTATGTGGCTTACCACCCCCAAATGTTCTGGGGAGCGTTGACGCCGATGATGGATGAGCAAATCGTAAAATCGCTGGTTGACGATTATGAAATGTTAGGAAGTCGTCCCGCCTCCCTTAACCTTGATGCAGATACGCAGGCCATTCGGCATGAACTGGGCTTACCCGCGACGGCACTTGCGAATTGGGCACGCGCCCAAAATTGGGAAGAGATGGCAGCACCCAGTAATACATAAACCGTTCAAGTTTTTACCCGAGCAACCTGCTCACTTTATCGCCACTTCTAATCAATCGGCACACTATGGAAAAAAAGGAGAGACCAGCCTTTCGGCCAGCCTCCCACTTTGCGAAACGATACGCTTAGAAGGGGATTTCCTCGGTATCCTGCTCAACCGGACTCTTACCTTTTGGCGCTGCTTTGCTGTTCGCGCTGGTTTGCGATTTGACAGACTGCGGCTCAGGCTCGGTTTCCGCTTCGTCATACGCGCGACGCTCCATTTCACCCTTGCTGGTGAGCAGTTTCACATCGTCGGCAGTCAGTTCCATCGATGCCGCAGCCTTGCCGTTCTTGTCGATGTACGGCGATACCTGCACTTCGCCTGTGACGAGTACCTGCATTCCAGCAGTGATGTAAGGCGAAAGCGCTTCGGCACGGTCACGCCACAGCGTCACGGTGAACCAGGTGGTGGTCTGACGCTTTTCGCTGCCTTTGCCGATAGTCTTGTTGACCGCGATGCTGAACTTGAGTAATGCGATGCCTTGCTGCGTGTACTTGAGTTCCGCATCGCGTCCGACGTTACCGACGATTGTGACATTCTGGTAGGACATAGTTGATTCGCTCCGTGAAAAGATTTTGAGAAAGCTAAATTGCCTCTCACGGAACGCAGCGCAGGCGCGTAAGCGCGTATGGGATGTCAAAATTTACGAGGCGCGATGGCAGATGCAGATCGGGTACGCGCCAACAATGCCGATCCTGCTCAGATTGTTGCCAATTCAGAAAACAATGCTCTTTTGAGAGGCTCAATTGTCGTCAAAGAGTGATAAGCACATCATTGATCACCTATCACAACCGCGAATATGCACCATTTCTGAGCAGTGGTACACAGTTGCTTTCGTTAAATGCGACAGCTAGATCTACATCCCGACTGAACCCCCGTCCAATTAATTCTTTGCCAGAACCAGATTGTTGCACACAAACAGCTAGATTATGTTGAAAGTGCAGAAAGGCTGCTTCTGCCGCTTGTGCTTCAAACGAACGTGTACCTTTCAAATATTGGATAATTGCACCGACACCAATGAGGTCTTCAAGCGCCACTCGAAGGCTTCCATCAGGCCAACGTTCACCAGCGGGGATCAAGCTAATACGAGCGCCGAATTTGGGAAGCATATCCGCTACTGCTTTAGCGTTTCTCAAGCAACCTGCAATCGTTGGGACATTTTGCGTGGCTAGGCTGAGCGTAGCACCATTGGGCGAAGGAAGCACCAGCCGCGTCTTTGAGGGAATATCAAGCAGTGATGTCGGAGATAAAGAGTAACCAGTAACAAATTCCCGCTGAACATTGGCTAAAAGTGCGCCGATCGAGTGAGCGTAAGTAATTGCTGATTCATCTTTATAAGGGTAAGGATATATTTCAGCGCCATTTGACGTGGCGATGTCAACACAGGTTGAAAATGACAGCACATCTACAATGACAACTACGTCACTATTCAATATTAATTGAGTAACCCCCATACCGTTCCATTCGCACCGTATATCGGACTCATGTTGCGTAAAAAACATTGGGTTATTCCTCAAGGCTTTCATCATTTAGGGTTAGCAATTGTAGTACCGATCCTGCTCAAAATGTTGCCACAGCAAAAAAAGAAGAAACAAGCGGTATGTGCCGCCTGTCTCCTCTCGCGCTACATTTCACGCGCCTGCATGACCAGCTTGTGGACGCGCTCGTTCAGCGGATTACCCGCGTGACCGCGCACCCATCGCTAGGTAAGGATGGGCTGCTTTTCCGCAATCACCGTGTCCAGAACTTTCCACAGGTCGTGGTTCGCCTTGCGCTTCCAGCCCTTCGTCATGGTGTAGACGATGTACTGGCTGTCGCACACGACATCAACGGTGACACCCATGTGCTTCAACGCGCGCAAACCTTCGATCACCGCCGTCAGTTCCATGCGGTTGTTCGTAGTGTTTTCCGCACTGCCAAACAGCACTTTCTCAATAGTTGTGCCATCCGACTTGTGCGCCACGAGCAGCGCCGCCCATGAACCGGGGACGTTATCGGCTTGCGTTGTGCAGCCGCCATCAACGACAAGCGTGACAGGGATCGCCATGATGAGCCTCCTCAAAGGCAAAAATAGATAAACAAAACCGAGAAAGCTGAATTGCCTCCTCATTTCATGCAGCGCAAGCGCGTAAGCGCCTCTGGCGGGTAAAACCCGTCGAAATTAGAGGAAATCCGTTAAATGGCTATTCAATCTTGTTTGACTTGTGAACTTGCCAAGCGGCGTGAAACGGGTAACGCGCCGTTGTGGGACGACATCTACCGAACACAGCATTGGTACGTTGTCCACAGTTACAACACAGCTTTAGCGGGTTGGCTGGTCATCATTTGCAAATTGCACATCGCCGGAATAGATGAAATGACAGAAGCGGAGGCGATTGAGCTAGGCACTTTACTCAGACGGGTATCGGTCGCTTTGCGGGATGTAGTCGATTGCGAAAAAACCTACGTGGCCCAATTTGCGGAGGCGCAAGGGCATCACCATGTGCATTTTCATGTCATTCCACGCATGGCCGATCAGCCGCAAGAACGCAAAGGACCAGGTATCTTTAGTTATCTTGGAGTGTCAGAAGGTGAGCGCATCAGTGAAGCGCGCATGGACGAAATTGCCGCACAAGTGCGATACCGTCTGGTAGAGCTGGAAACCGAACCCAATGAAAAGCGGTAGCAGCTACGCATGTCGTTGTTGTCTGAACAGCAGTGCAGCAGTGGTCAACGCTTGATTGAAAACTAATCCTGCTCACTTTGCCGCCACTGGCAAAAAACATTGAACACTCCCGAAAAAAGAAGGAGACCAGCCTTTCGGCCAGTCTCCCACTTTGTAAAACGTCGCGCTTAAAAGGGGATGTCTTCGGTACCCTGCTCAACCGGACGCTTGCCTTTTGGCGCTGCTTTGCCGTTCGCGCTGGTTTGCGCCTTGGCGGGCTGCGGTTCAGGCTCGGTGTCCGCTTCGTCATAAGCTCGGCGCTCCATCTCGCCCTTGCTGGTGAGCAACTTCACATCATCGGCAGTTAGCTCCATCGACGCCGCAGCTTTGCCGTTTTTGTCGATGTACGGCGACATCTGCACTTCACCCACGACAAGTACCTGCATCCCGGCGGTGATGTAGGACGAAAGCGCTTCGGCACGGTCACGCCACAAGG
>Ga0209511_1000963_pt1 | contig 26676 bp, 24 predicted proteins | sample SSSSmetaG_FD_184141 | JGI IMG/M metagenome (GOLD analysis project Ga0209511, IMG submission 184141) | Glacier valley bacterial and archeal communities from Borup Fiord, Nunavut, Canada, to study Microbial Dark Matter (Phase II) - ​SSSS... | ecosystem: Environmental > Aquatic > Freshwater > Ice >... | reverse complement strand
TGCGCAAAGGGGTCGGCCAGCGCACAAAACGCCGCTAGGTCAAGGCCCGTTAAGGCCCGCATTTGCCGGTCGTCGGTTATCGTATTCACGTCAAGCATTCCCAAAAATACTATTTGGGAACAAGTCTATTGACTGACTTGCCCCGCACCAGCCAGTACGAATCCGTAACCCAGGTTCGCAGCTGCGCATCGGTCGCGCCGGTGCCGACGAGCACCGTGTTCCAGTGCTTTTTATTCATGTGAAACCCCGGCCGCACGAAGTCGAACCGCTCGCGCAAGTCGGCGGCCTGGGCCGGGTCGCATTTGAGGTTGATGCTGGCGAACGTTTGCATGTCGGTCAGCGCGAAGAGCTTACCGCCGACCTTGAACACGAGCGTATCCGGCCCGAAGGGCGTGTCTTCCGTCGCGCCCGGCAAACTCAGGCAAAAATCGCGGAAGTCCTCGATGTTCATGAGCGGTGAAATAGGGAGGCGGTGAGGAGTAAGTCTTGGGGCTTAAGATGGGCGCAAAAATAAAGCAACCGCCCCCGCTGGCAGCTCTTGACGAGCCGGGCGGAGGCGGTTGCTTCGAAAGCAGAAAGGAGGCAAGCTCTAGCGCAGAAACCAGCGGTAGAGCAGGATGCAGAAACCTACCAAAAACATGGCCATGCTGAGCTTATTGATGAAGTGCATGGTCCGCAGGTTGAAATTGGTGGTGCGGTTGGGGTCGTTCTTGCGGAAGAAATACCCGAGGGCGGGGCCGAAATTAAACAGGTTTTTACCTTGCATGACTCAGGGGGCTTGGGGTGGATTGACAGGCTTTGGGGATTCGGGAGCATAACACCGGGGTGGCGGGAAAGATTGGCGCGGGCCGGTTTTTTTCGCTGCCTTTCCCCGCTATTTTTGAATAGCTCGACACTGCCAAGTGGTCGGCGGCGCGCATTGCTGAAAGCATTTGGCCGCGAATCGCGTTAGTAGCTCTCTTGCGCCAATGGCGCGGCGAGCGGCACGTCGTTGCGCCGCCGCGCCGATTATTTATTTCATGAAACTGCTCTACTCCTACCTGCGTCACTACTGGCCGCTGCTCATCCTGGCGCTGCTGCTGGCCACCATCAACCAGATTTTCTCGCTGCTCGACCCCTATATTTTTCGGCAGCTCATCGACCGCTGCGTTACGCCCGCGCTCAACAGCCCGTTGCGGCCCAGCTTCTGGGCGTTTCTGGCCGGCGGGGCCGGAGTGCTCATTTTGCAGGCGATGGGCGTGGCCATGATTTCGCGCATCGCCAAAAACTTTCAGGACTACTTCGTCAACGTCATTACCCAGCGGCTGGGCGCGCGCCTGTACTCGGACGGGCTGCGGCACTCGCTGGATTTGCCCTATCAGGTATTCGAGGACCAACGCTCGGGCGAGACGCTGGGCAAATTGCAGAAGGTGCGCGCCGATGTCGAGAAGCTCATTCAGTCGTTCGTGAACGTGCTCTTTACGTCGGTCGTGGGCATCGTTTTCGTGATGTGGTACGCCACGACCGTCTATTGGCCCATCGCGCCGGCTTATTTTCTGACCATTCCGCTGCTGGGCATCGTCAGCTCGCTGCTGAGCCGCAAAATCAAGGTCGTGCAGCGAACTATCGTCGCCGAAACCACGGCCCTGGCCGGCTCCACCACCGAGAGCCTGCGCAACATCGAGCTGGTCAAAAGCCTGGGCCTGGCCCAGCAGGAAACCGAGCGCCTCAACGCCACCACCGTCCGCATCCTGAAACTGGAGCTGAAAAAAGTGCGCTACATCCGCTCGCTGAGCTTCGTGCAGGGCACGTTCGTGAATTTATTGCGGAGCACGATTTTGCTGCTCATGCTCTTTCTGGTGGTGCAGCACAAGATTACGGTGGGTGAGTTTTTCTCGCTCTTTATTTACTCGTTCGCCATTTTCGGGCCGTTGCAGGAGCTGGGCAACATCATCAGCACCTACCGCGAAACGGAAGCCTCATTGGCTAATTTTCAAGCCATTCTCGACACGCCGCGCGACGAGCGCCCGGCCCAGCCGCAAGCCGTGGGCCGGCTCCGTACGCTGGCCTTTGAGCACGTCTCGTTTCGGCACCTCACGGCCCAGGTGCCGGCGCTTCAGGACATCTCGTTCGGGGCCGAGCTGGGCGAAACCATCGCTTTCGTCGGCCCCAGCGGCTCGGGCAAAACGACGCTCGTCAAGCTGCTCGTCGGGCTGTACCCGCCCCTGGCGGGTCGGATTCTGTACAACGGCATTTCGGGCGACCAGGTGGACCGCGACCAGCTGCGCGAGCAAATCGGGTTCGTGACCCAGGACACCCAGCTTTTCGCCGGCAGCATCCGCGACAACCTGCGCTTCGTCGCGCCCCAGGCCACCGATGCCGAGTGCCTGCGCGCGCTGCACCAAGCGGCGGCCGACCCGCTGCTGGCCCGCGCCGCCCAGGGCCTCGACACGGTTATCGGCGAGGGCGGCGTGAAAGTGAGCGGTGGCGAAAAGCAGCGCCTGAGCATAGCCAGGGCACTTTTGCGGCGGCCTACGCTGCTCGTCTTCGACGAAGCCACCTCGGCCCTGGACTCGCTCACGGAGGAGGAAATCGGCCGCACGGTGCGTGAGTTATCGGGCTCGCGCCAGCACATCACCGTGCTCATCGCCCACCGCCTGAGCACGATTCTGCACGCCGACCGCATCTTCGTGCTGGAGCGCGGACAAGTAGCCGAAGCCGGCCGGCACGCCGAGCTGCTGGAGCAAAAGGGGCTGTACTACGCCATGTGGCGCCAGCAGATTGGTGAGCGTAAGGAAGCGGCCAGCACGTTGGCGGCATAGGTTAAACTTTGCTTTCTGTGCCGCGTCTGTTGCCCCGACTTACCGTCAGTATCTTCACTTACCTCTACTTGCTGGCCCGCGCGTACGTTGTTTGTTTTGGCTTTGCTTCCCCTTGATTAGCGCAGAGCTGATGGCCGTGGGCACGGCCCAGGCCCAGATTCAAACAATTGTCGGGGCTGCACCGGTAACCCCGCCGGCCGCGGCTTCGTCCACCGATGTACCCGACGTGGCTCGCCGGCTCCTGACTACGCTGACGCACCGACCTGCCCCCGATTCGGCGCGCCCGGCGCGGCGGCGGATGCTGCTGCTGGTGCCCGTGGCGGGCTACTCCCAGCAGACGGGCGGCGTGGTGGAGCTGGCCGCCGACGCGGCCTGGCAACGCCGGGCGGCCAACGTTTCGACGCTGGTCGGCGCGGCCCAGTACACGACCAACAAACAGCTCATTTTCACGGCCGCCGGCTCGTATTGGCTGCCCGCTAACGCCTGGAACCTGGTGGCCGACTGGCGCATCATGCACTACCCGCAGAGCAGCTATGGCCTGGGTATGTTTACCTCCATCACGACCGGCATCGTGTCAATGGACTACGACTACCTGCGCCTCTACCAAACCGCCTACCGGCGCGTGGCGGCCGGCTGGTACCTGGGCCTGGGCTACCAGCTCGACAACCACTGGGGCATCGTGAGCCGCAACAGCCGGCGCGAAGTCAGCCGCATTTCCGGCTACAACACGGGGGTCGAGGGCCGCTCGCGCTCGGCCGGGCCGGTACTAAGCGTTCTGCACGATACCCGCGCCAACGCCATCAACCCCACCGGCGGCTCCTACCTTAACCTCCAGTACCGGCCCAACCTGCGCGCCGTGGGCAGCGAGGCTAACTACCAGTCGGCCTTATTCGAAGGCCGGGCTTACCTGCACCTTGCGCCCGGCTCGGCCAACGTGCTGGCCCTGTGGAGCTACAACGCGCTCACGCTCAACGGTAACCCGCCCTTCCTGGACTTGCCCGCCACCGGCTGGGATACGTACGGCAACACCGGGCGGGGCTTCATTCAGGGGCGATTTCGGGGCAAAAACCTGCTCTACAACGAGGCTGAGTACCGCTTCGGCCTCACCCGCAACCACCTGCTGGGAGCGGTCGTCTTCGCCAACGCGCAAACCGTGAGCGAGCTGAAAGTGGTGCGGGGCCGGGTGGAAGATGGCACGTTCGAGAAGCTAGTGCCGGCGGTGGGGGCCGGCCTGCGGCTCAACCTCAATAAAACTACCCGCACCAACCTCTGCGTGGACTATGGCTTCGGCTTCGACGGCTCGCGCGGCGTGTCGCTGAATCTGGGCGAAATTTTTTAGTAAGCAGGCTGGCTTTTTGTTAGCTGACCGGCTAACTTTGGCGGTCCATTTTTCGCGTTTCGCCATGCCCGCCACGCCCGCCCCCACGTCCGACATCCAGCTCTACCAATCGCCCGACGGGCAAATCCGCCTCGACGTGCAGCTCGAACAGGAAACCGTCTGGCTCACGCAGGCGCAGATGAGCGTGTTGTTTGACACTTCTATTCCCAATGTCAACATCCACATTCGCAACCTTTTCAAAGAAGGTGAGCTTGACGAAATTTCAGTTATTAAGGAATCCTTAATAACTGCCGCCGATGGCAAAACTTACCGCACTAAACACTATAACCTGGATGTCATCATCTCGGTCGGCTACCGGGTAAAATCCAAGCGTGGCACGGCTTTCCGGCAGTGGGCTACAGGGGTATTGCGGGACTACCTTGTGCAAGGCTACGCCCTGAATGAGAGACGTTTACGCGAAGCCAACCAGCAACAGTTACTAAGCTTTAAGCGCGTAGCGCAGCTAATCAGCGAAGTAACTGCCAACCAGGAGCTAACCAGCGACGAGTCGCAAGCGCTACTGCACCTGCTCGGCGACTATGCCCGCGCCCTCGACGTGCTCGACCAGTACGACCATCAGCGCCTGCGCGTGGCCCGCGAAACCGTCGCCCCGGCCGATGCGGCCGGCTTCGAGCTGACCGTGGAAAACGCCCGGCAGGCCATCGACGCGCTCCGCGCCCAGTTTGGCGGCTCCGACCTGTTCGGCCGCGAGAAAGACCAGTCTTTTGAAAGCTCGGTGCGCACGATTTATCAGAGCTTCGGCGGGCAGGATTTGTACCCGAGCGTGGAAGAAAAGGCGACTAACCTGCTGTACTTCGTCGTGAAAAACTACTCGTTTTCGGACGGCAATAAGCGCATCGCGGCTTTCTTGTTCGTGTATTTTCTCGACCGCAACGGCTGCCTCTACCGTCCTGATGGGCAGCGCCGGCTGGCCGATAACGCCCTAGTTGCCCTCACGCTACTCATCGCCGAGAGCCGTCCCGAAGACAAGGATATAATGGCCACGCTGGTCGTAAACCTAATCAACGGCGAAAACTAACCGCAGATGCGAACGGATTTAACGGATGAAACAGATGACACCGCTGAAGCGGCTGACTTATCAGTTATCAGGGTAGTGCGTTAATCTGGTTATCGCCGCGAGAAAGGGAGGCAACGTCGAAAGACACGAGGCGGGTCAGTTGGTCAGTTAGCCGACAGGTGCCGCTACCACGCAGATGAACCCGCCGTTATCACAACAACCCCAACCCATTATCAAACCGCTTTAGCGGTGTCATCCACGAAATCAGTTAAATCCGTTCGCATCTGCGGTTAGCTTTGCGGCATGGAGTATCAGCTGACCAAGCTCGCCGCCATTGATATTGGGTCGAATGCCGTGCGCTGCCAGATTTCGGCGGTGCTATTTTTTCAAGGGCGCTACCGCCTCAAGCGGGTCGAATACGTGCGCTACCCGTTGCGGCTGGGCGAAGATGTCTTCGCCACGGGCGAGATTCCGCCCGCTAAAGCCGACAAATTCGTCAAATTCCTGCACGCGCTTAAGCTGCTGATGGATGTCCACGAGGTGTCGCACCACTTGCTGTGCGCGACCTCGGCCTTGCGCACGGCCCGCAACGGGCCGGCCGTGGCCGAGCGGGTGCGGCAGGAGCTGGGCCTCGACATTCAAATCATTGACGGCCAGGCCGAAGCGGCGTACATTAACCGCGTCATTGAGCACGTGCTCGAAGACAACCGCCACTACCTGCACATCGATGTCGGGGGTGGCAGCACCGAGTTCAACATCTACCACGACCGCCGCAAGGTGGCGGCGCAGTCGTTCGAGATTGGCTCCATCCGGCGGATGCAGCAGGAAGAAAGCGGCCGCACCGTCGAGCAGATGAACGGCCTCTGGCAGCGCATGGAAGCCTGGGTGCGCGAAAACGCCCGGCACTACCACGTCACGCGGGCCATCGGCACGGGCGGCAACATCGGCAAGCTCTACAGCATGTCGCCGGCCGCCGGCGGCAAACCCATCACCCGGCGCAGCATCCAAACCCTGCTCGACCGCCTCGGCGGCCTAAGTATGGACGAACGCGTGAACGTGGCCATGCTCAACCCCGACCGCGCTGACGTGATAGTGCCCGCCGGCCACATCTACCTGGCCGCCATGGATTGGGCCGAGGTCAGCAGTATGCTGGTGCCCGACATTGGCCTGAAAGACGGGATGCTGCAAGCCCTGTTCGAACAGTATTTCAACGAAATCAGCCCCGCCGACCACCCCGCTCGCCTGCCCGTGGCCGATGTCGAGAACGGACCTTTGAGTTGAATTAAGAATTAAGAATTGACTCAGCTGCAACTGCTAAGTCAATTCTTAATTCTTAATTCAACTCATTCCTGCTCATCCTCGGCTTCGAGCAGCGCCTCCACTAATTCGCCTTGCCCAAAAGTATCGTCGGGTTCTTCGGCTCCGTTCGTCGCCGGGCCGGTTTCGGTGGCGGCCAGGGCGGCGGCGATGACCGCGGCGGCGGCCTGGCGCTGCAAATCCTGGGTGTGGAGCAGCGCGAGCAGGCCCTCGGGCGTAGCTTGCGTGAGCTGGGCCTCGTCGGGGCGACGGTAAAAGTCGCGGTGAATATTGACGACCGGCGTGCCGGGTGCGGGCTGCTGCCGCAAATACGCGCCGTCTTCGCGCATCACGTAGCTATTTTGGTTATCCAGCAAATTAAGCTGCAAAATATAAATAGCCTCGCGTCGCAATTGCGGATTCACGATTAAAAACAGCGCCTCGATGCGGCGGTCGAACGAGCGCACCATCGCGTCGGCCGAGCCGGCGTAGAGCCGCGCCTCGCCGCCGTGGTGGAAATAAAACAGGCGGGCGTGCTCCAGGTATTCGCCCACGATACTTTTCACTTCGATGTTTTCGCTCAGCCCCGGCCGCCCTGGCCGCAGGCAGCAAATACCGCGCACCACGAGCCGGATGGGCACTCCGGCCTTGCTGGCCTTGTATAACTCGTCAATCAACTCCCGGTCTTCCAATGAGTTCATCTTGATGACGATGCCGCTCGGATGACCTTTTTTGGCGCACTTCGCCTCCTCGCGCACCAGGTGAATGAGCTGTTGCCGCATGTCGCGCGGCGCGGTAATCAAATACTCGTAGTCGTCGGGTTGCGAATGGCCGGTAATGACGTTGAAAAATTCCGACACGTCGTGGCCGTACGTGTCATTGGTCGTCAGCAAACTTACGTCGGTGTAAAAGCGCGAAGTTTGCTCGTTGTAATTACCGGAGCCGATGTGCACGTAGCGCGTCACTTTTTCGCCTTCCTTGCGAATTATCATCAGCATTTTAGTGTGGGTTTTATATTTTCCCACGCCATAAATAACGAAACAGCCGGCTTTTTCCAGGCGCGCGCCTTCACGGATATTTTTCTCCTCGTCGAAGCGCGCTTTCACCTCGAATAACACCGATACGTGCTTGCCGTTTTCGGCCGCTTTGAGCAGCGCCGCCGAAATACGCGAGTCGTCGGCGAGTCGGTAAATGGTTTGCTTAATACCCAGTACTTGTGGGTCTTCGGCGGCGCGCTCCAGCAGGCGCACCACCGGCTCAATACTGTTGTAAGGGTGGTGCAACAGCACGTCGTGGTGCTTGAGATACTCGAACAGGTTCTCGTCCGAGCCGTCGGGCAGGCTCAGCGGGGGCACCGGCGTGGGCAACTTCGCCCCCTTGCCCCGGAAGCTGGGATAGCGCAGAATCTGGGCTAACCCTTTGAGGTCCAGTAGGCCGGGAATAACGAAGATGTTGCCGTTGTCCACCGTCCAGCGCTCGCGCAAGACGCTCATCAGGTACGCCGAAGCGTTGGGTTCGACCTCGACCCGCACCACGCGGCCGCGCTTGCGGGTTTTGAGGCCGGCCTGAATTTCTTTAATAAAATCGGTGTCGATGTCTTCCGATTCCTCTAATGTAAAATCACCGTTGCGCGTGGCCCGAAATAAGTCGGCCGACACGATATCCACGTTGCGGAATAGCTTCGGTAAATTAGCCCGAATTATTTCCTCAATCGGCACGAACACCACCCGGTCTTTGCGCGCTATTTCAAAGAAACGAGTCAGGTTTTGCGGAATCTGCACGAACGTGAGCCGCTCTTGTCCGCGCTCCATGTCGGGCGTGGCGCTCGGCGGCCCGTCTTCGCCGCTGGTTTCGCGGGTTACGACCCCAAAGGTCAGCACCTGATTCATAATCAGCGGAAAGCCGTGGTACGCGTCATAGACCATCGGCGTGAGCAGCGGAAACACGGTATTTTTGAAATAACCTTCCACTTTTTTCAGCTCCACGTCCGTCAGCTCTTCCATGCGACGGATGCTGAAACCGTGCTTTTCGAATTGCGGCCGCAGCTCGTTCACGTACGTCAGGCTCTGGTCGTTTACGAAGCGGTGCGCGAAATCAAGCAGCTTGCGCCGAAACGGCAGCTCGCGCATTCCCGAATAGTCTATCCGCTCCTTGCCGTAGTCGAGGTAATTATAGAGCGAGCCAACGCGAATCATGAAAAACTCGTCCAGGTTCGAGCTGGTAATGCTCAAAAAGCGCAGCTTGTCGAACAGCGAGCGGGCCGGGTCTTTGGCCTGGTCCAATACGCGGTAATTGAAGCGCAGCCAACTCAAATCGCGGCTGATATACTTGCTTTTGCGGATGAGGTCGGCGGATTTAAATAGTTTCATAGACCGCAGATGCTAACGGATTAAACGGATTTCGCGGATACGCCCGTTGCGCGGGCTGACAATTTTTGGGCCGGATGGCCCGCGACGCCGGGGGCGGTCGGGGTCATGCGCGCAAAATAACGGCACGGGCGGCCGACAAGCGGGACGGACTGTCAAAGAAATAAAGCCATGAGTTTGAAAACGACGCGGTTTGACGCGCTACGCTTTCATCTTTGCCCCGCTTATTTGCCCCCGCCGAATGCCAAACACCGTCTTTCTTCCCGCCAACCAAGCCGAAACCCTGCTGCACTTGGTGCTGCACCTGGTGCTGCGCTTGCAGCAGGCGCGGGGGCGGGCGGTGCCGTTCGAGTGATTACGGCGGTTTATGCTGACGCAAACCAGCGTGGGCGACCTGGGCGGGGGCTACGAGCGGCGCACCTTGCAGCGCGACGTGCAGTTGCTGGCCGGAACGATGGGCCTCGTGGTGAAGCACCGGCGCGGGCAGGGCTATTACCTGAACTCGGACGACCCGCTGCCGGCCGGGCAGCGGCAGCTGCTCGAAGCGGTGGCGTTGCAGGAGTTTCTGGCGCTGCCGACGGCGCTGGCCCCGTTCGTGCAGCCCGAGGCGCGGCGGCCGCTGTTGCTGGGTTTGGAGCACCTGCGGCCGCTGCTGCGGGCGGCGCAGGCGCGGCAGGTGGTCGAGTTCGAGTACCTCAAGTACTGGGAGGACGCGCCCGAGACGCGCACCGCCGGACCGCTGCTGCTCAAGTAATTCCGGGGGCGCTGATACGTGCTTGCCATCATGGCCCGAAGCGGGCGGCTGGCCTGCTACGGGCTGGACCGCATCCGGGACCTGCGTCTGACCGACCAAGTTTTCGCGCCCCCGCCCGACTTCGACGCGGCCACTTACTACGCCGATGCGTTTGGCATTACGCGACCACCCGGCGAGGAGCCGCACAAGGTGCTACTCCGCTTCGAGCCGACCCAAGGGCGCTACGCGCTGAGCTACCCGCTGCACGCGTCGCAACGGGTGCTGAGCCAAACCGCTGAGGCGATGGAGGTGAGCTTACGCGTATTTCTCACCCACGAGCTGTACATGGAATTGCTCAGCTATGGGGCCGCGGTGGAGGTGCTTGCCCCGGTGTGTTTGCGCGATTGGGTGCATCAGGGCCACGCTGAAGCGGCGGGTTAGGTGCTTTATTCTACCAGGTCGAACACATCGGCCCATTGCAATTGCAATTCGGGCAGGGTGCGGCTGGGAATTAACCCCGGCTCGTAGTAATCGCCGACTAATTCATAGTCGTCGTCTTTGAGCACGAATACCGAGATGGATTTCTCGGCCGGAAACACAATCCAGTATTCGCCCACGCCGTTTTCGGCGTACAGGTCGAATTTGGTTTTGGTGTCGTAGCCGGCCGTGCCGGGCGACAGAATCTCGATAATCCAGTCGGGCGCACCGAGGCAGCCGCGCCGGTCAATCTTCGCGGGGTCGCAGATAACGCACAGGTCGGGCTGCACCACGGTTTTTATTTGCCGGTCGCCATTACCAGTGGTCCGTACGAGGCGCACGTCGAACGGAGCGGCGAACACCTGACAGGTTCTGCCTTTTAAAAATTGGTATAGCTCACCTGAAAAATTCATGGAACACCGCTGGTGCGCCGACATCGGGGCCGACATCTTGCGGACTATTTTTCCGCGCACCAGCTCCACTATTTCGCTGAATTTCCAACTCACGTAATCGGCATACGTGTATGACTCATTTAAATCGAGTTGCGAAATATCGGTAATGACGGGCGGCGGGGCGGTGGGAGTCATAGCAACGTTAATTTTAATTAAGCTGAAAATTACGACCGAAAACCCGTTTACTTAGCCCCGTCGCGGCGTGGCAGCGTGAGCAGCAGCAGCAGAAACGCGCTCATACCCAGGCTGTACCAGGTGACGGCGGGCAGGCTGTGGTAGTAGGGCATCGTGGCGGGGTAGCGGCCGAGCAGGCTCAGGCCCGCGAACAGGGTGCTGCCCAGCGTGAGCAGGGCCAGAATGGTGCGGCTCACCAGCGCGTCAGCCTTGCGCAGCAGGCTCGCGTAGCCGCTCAGCTCGACTTTCACGCGCAATTCGCCGCGGCTGATTTTGCGGATTATCTGGCGCAAATCAACGGGCAGCGTTTGCAGCAGGGCCAGCAATTGGGTGCCCGTATACTCGACTTCGCTCAGGATATTATCTTTCGAATACTGCTCCTTGACGATGCGCGCGCCGTAGGGCCGCACGAACTCGAAGGTGTTGAAGCTGGGGTGCAGCACCTTACCGATGCCTTCGAGAATAACGAGCGCCCGCAGAACGAGAAATATCGCGCCCGGCACCTGCAATTTATACCGGTAAATGACACCCTGCAGCGCGTCAGCCAGGTCCGACATACTCATCTCCTTGACGTCGAGCACGGCGAAATCCTCAATTATCTGGCTCAGGTCGGCCTCGAAAGCGCGCATGTCGGGGATTTCGCTGCTCAGCGCGAGGCGGCGAAAGTTGAGGGCCATGCCGCGCGCGTCCTGGCGAGCCATGCCGATGAAAACACCGGCAAACGCGTATTTCTGCTGCTTGGTGAGCTTGCCCACCATACCGAAGTCGATGAGCACGATGGTGCCGTCGGGGCGCACGAGCACGTTGCCGGGGTGCGGGTCGGCGTGAAAAAACCCGAACTCGAATATCTGGGTCAGGTAGATGTCCATGCCCGTTTCGGCCACCGTGGCCGGGTTCAGGTCCCAGGCCAGAAGCTGCTCCTTATCAGTTATCTTACAGCCTTTTACGAACTCAATCACCAGCACCCGCGCCGTGCTCAGCTCGCGGTAGGGCTTCGGAATGTAGAAGCTCGTGTAGGTGGCGTAGAGCTTGCGCATCTGCTCCATCGAGCGGGCTTCGGAGGTGTAGTCCAGCTCCTTGGTCATGCTGCGCTCGAAAGCGTCAATCACGTCCTGCGGATTGGCCAGGCCCTGGTTGTTGAGGAAGCTGCCCGTGAGGCGCACCAGCTCGTGGAGCAGGCGCAGGTCGCTCTGCACCTTGTCGCGTACGCCCGGCCGCTGCACCTTCACCACCACCTCGTCGCCGCCTACCAGCAGCCGCGCCCGGTGCACCTGCCCGATGCTGGCCGAGCCAATCGGCACGTCGTCGAACTCGCTGAATACGTCCATCAGCGGCCGGCCCAGCTCGGCCTCGATGAGCGCGCGGGCCTCGGCCACCGGAAACGGGGGCACGTTGGATTGCAGCTTCTCGAACTCGTCAATCAGGGCCTGGGGCAGCAAATCGGCGCGGTTGCTCAACGCCTGGGCCAGCTTGATGAACGTCGGCCCGAGCTCCTCAATGATGAGGCGAATGCGCTCCCAGCGGGTGGTTTCAAATACGGCCCGCTCGCCGCCCTGCTGCCAGCGCACCCGCCGCCGCTGGCTCACGAGCCGTTGCAGGGGCGTGTTCGTCACCACGTCCTCGAAGCCGTAGCGCAGCAGCACCTCGGCCACTTGGCGAATGCGGGCAAGGTTGGAGATGGTATTTTTGAAAATCACGAGCTTAGTGATTAGTGGTTAATGGCTGAAGGAATAGAGCAATAAAAATTAAGTTGACGCGGCCGACCTGGTACGGCTGTTCGACTTGACTGAAAGACCAGCGCCAAAGCTCCGAGATTAAATAAGGATAAGGCCAAAACTACGGCAGCGCCTGCGGCGACGCTACTTTTGATTTTCATTACCCTGCCCTCTCCCACCAAGCATTAACCACTAACCATTAATCACTAACCACTATCAATGACCCACCGCCTGAGCCGCCGGCTCGACCAGCTCGAAACCGCTACCGAACGCCTGCTCGCCAGCGCCGAAGCCCTCGGCCCGCGCGCCCACACCCGGCCCGGCCCCGGCCAATGGTCGGCCGCGCAGGTCGTGCATCACTTGCTCGTGACCGAGACCGCCATCATCGGGCAGGTCGAAAAAAAGCTCAGCCAGGCCGCTACCGGCCGCCCCAGCCTGACCGACTCGTTGCAGGCGCTGCTGGTTCGGGTGGCGTTGCGGCTGCCGGGCGTGCGGGTGCGCGCCCCGCGCGGCGTGGGCGAGCTAACCGAAGCCGCCGCCATCGGCCCGCTGCTGGCCCTGCGCGCCGAGTGGGCCGCCACCCGCCGCCGCCTCGAACGCCTGCTCAACGAGTTGCCCGGCTCCCATCTCCACCAAAGTGTTTTTCGCCACCCCCGCGCCGGAATGATGACCATCGAACAGACCCTGACCTTCATGCTCGACCATGTGCTGCACCATCAGCAGCAGCTGGGACGCATTGCTTCGCAATTGAGAATTAAAAATTAAAAATTGAGGCTGCCGTGTGCGAAAGAATCAGCAGCCTCAATTTTTAATTTTTAATTCCTAATTTTTAATTCTCAACTGCGCAGCCAGCTCCGGCGGGGGCACGGTTAGCTTGCGGCAGTCGAGGTCGAGCCAGGCGCCGTCCACGGTGACGGTGACCGCGACTTGGCTATCGGCTTTGTAAATCGCGTGCAAAATCGTCCAGCGCCCGCCGTCGGGGGCAGCGGCCGTCCACGCGGATGCACTCGCCGCCGCGCAGCTCCTGCAGAAACCGGGTTTCTTCCCGAAACAGTATCGGCCCGAGGCGCGGCTCGGCGAAGCGGCGCACGTCGTAGCCCAAACCAGCGAGCCACTGTACGCGCTGGTCGGCCGCGAAAGCCGCGAAAGCCGCGTAAGCCGAGTGGCGCATGTGGCCGTTCGGGTCCGGCTCGGCCCAGCGTTGGGTGCTACTTTGCTAATGAACCCGTTTAGAAAGAAGGCGGGGCAATTTTACGCAGTAGCAGCACGGTGAAGGCCAACCAGTGCAGGACCAGCTAGTTTTGCAGACTGGTTTCGTGGCGCGTGAGCAGGGCCTTGAGCTCAAATACACGCCCTGCCAGCTCAGCGACTCGCTCGTGAACAAAACCTTGACGGGGAGCCTGCGCCACTGGCAGCCGGGTTTGAGCTTGTAGCAAATGGCCCCCACCACCTCGGCCGGGTCGGCGGCGGCGCGGCGGCCGCCCGTGCGGATGGGCAGGTGAGGCAGTATCCAGCGGGTAATCATGTCTTCGCTTAAGACTTCCATAGAGGGAGGGAAAGGAGATGGTTCGCACCTCAGATTTCTCGCTTTTGTGGGAGTCTTTTGTGTTTTGCCCTTGGCGGTCTACTTCCTAAAAAGGTTCTGTACTACGTGTGGCTCAGCTTTAACCGGAGACCTCCCCCGCCAACGCCCCCAAATCCAACCCGTCGAACGTGCCCGACGACATTAACAACAAATTGGTATCGGCCCAGGCTTGCGCCCGCAAAAACGCCAGCAGCTCCCCGCTATCAGTGAAGACGCGCAAATCGGGGCGTTGAAAAGCTTCGGCTACCTGCCCGGCGCTGAGCGGGGGCAGGCGTTTGTGACTCAGCACCTGGGGGTTGAAATAGACCACGGCCACGTCGGGCGCGTCGAAACAGTGGGCGTACTGGGGCAGGAAGGCGGGGTTGAGCGAGCTGAAGGTGTGCAATTCCAGGCAGGCCACGAGGCGGCGCTCGGGGAACTGCTGCTTCAGGGCCGTGGCCGTGGCTTTTAGTTTGCTCGGCGCGTGAGCGAAGTCCTTGTACACCACTGAACTCGCGCCCTCGCGCAGCAATTCTAGTCGCCGCGCCGCGCCGGGGAAGCTGCCCACCGCCCGGTAAAAGTCCTTGCCCTTGATGCCGAGCTGCCGGCACACCTCGCGGGCGGCCGAAATGTTGCGCAGGTTGTGCGCCCCGAACACCTGAATCGGGATTTCCTCATCTTTTTTATTCAGCAAAAACGTGCGGCCGTCGCGGATAACGTGCGGGTGCGGGCCGTAGCCGACGTAGGTCACGTCGGGACTAATGGGCATGGCTACGAGCTGAGTTTGCTCGTCGTCGCGGTCGAAGATGAGCGTGCCCGCTTTGGGAGTCATCCGGGCGAAAATCTCGAACTGCTCGCGGTAGATTTCCGGGGTCGGAAACACGTTGATGTGGTCCCAGCTGATGCCCGAAATCACGCCGATGTGGTGCTGGTAGTGGTGAAACTTGGGTCGGCGGTCCACCGGCGACGACAAATATTCGTCGCCCTCGATGATGATGACCGGCGCGTCGTCGGTGAGCTGCACCATCAGCTCGAAGCCCGTGAGCTGGGCACCCACGGCGTAGTCGAACTTCCGGCCGTGGAAGCGCAGCACGTGCAGAATCAGGGCCGTGATGCTGGTTTTACCGTGCGAGCCGCCGATAACTACGCGTTGCTTGTCGCGGCTGGCCTCGTAGATGTATTCGGGGAATGAGTAAATTCTCAAGCCCAACTGCTGGGCGCGCAGCAGCTCCGGATTATCGGGCCGGGCGTGCATACCGACGATGACGGCCGTCAGCTCTGACGTGACGCGGGCCGGGTCCCAGCCCTCGGCCGCGGGCAGCAGGCCGGCGGCGGCCAGGCGCGCGCGGGCCGGCTCGAAAATCTCGTCGTCGGACCCCGTTACCTGGGCGCCGCGCCGGGCCAGGGCCAGGGCCAGGTTGTGCATGATGCTGCCGCCGACGGCGATGAGGTGAATCTTTTCCAAAACGCGCAAAAAAGGCTGAAAATATTTCGGCGAAAGCCGCCAAAAATAACGCGGCGAAAGTACGGCCCTGACTGCCAGCCCACCGCCCGCCGCTGGCCCCCGTGCCAAACTCACCGGCCGCCGGCCGGGCCGAATTTTATGCTTTCATTTCGCCCCGCGCTGGGTTAGCTTTGCCAATTCGGGCCGTCGCCCACCGTTCGGGTTCGCGACTTCCCCGCGCCGCGCTGCCGCGCCGACTGCCTTGTTTTTTAGGCGGCCAAAGTCAAAGCGGCGGCGAATAAAAAGTCAGTTAATTAACGAGTAAGCCGTCAGCCAAAAGCTGACCGCTATCAGCCTAAAAAAATGGACGACCGCGTCAAGCTTTCCGCCGCCCGCGCCGCCGCTGCCTTCCAGAACGGGCGCGGCCCACGCCAACCACTGCCCGTGTCGGCCAGCGGCAAGCTGCCGCCCCAGCGCCTCGAAATGGAAGCGGCCGTGCTCGGCGCGCTCATGCTCGAAAAAGACGCGCTCACGACCGTCATCGACATTCTCAAAGTGCCGAGCTTCTACCTCGATAAGCACCAGCGCATCTACAAGGCCATCAGCAACTTGTTTGATAAGCAGGAGCCGATTGACCAGCTCACCGTGGTGCAGCAATTGCGCGAGATGGGCGAGCTGGAAGCGGCCGGCGGCGTGGGCTTCGTGGCCGGCCTGACGGTGCACATCAACTCGGCGGCCCACATCGAGTCGCACGCCCGCAAGATTCTGGAAGCGTCCGTGAAGCGCGAGCTCATCAGCATGGCCCACGACGTGTTGCGCGAAGCCTACGAGGACACGACCGACGCGTTCGACCTGCTCGACACGACCGAGAAAAACGTGTTCCAGGTGTCGGAGGACAACATGCGCAAGGGCGTGGACACCATGCAGGACCTCATGGTGAAGGCCATCAAGGAGCTGGAAGAAAAGAAGCACCAGAAGGACGGCCTGACCGGCGTGCCGTGCGGCTTCTCGGCCCTGGACCGCGTAACGGGCGGCTGGCAAAACTCTGATTTAGTGATTATTGCCGCCCGGCCCGGGATGGGAAAATGCTTGTCTTTTAATACACAAGTAGTTATGTTCGACGGCGCCTTGCGCAAGGTGCAGGACGTGCGGGTCGGCGACCTGCTGATGGGCGACGATTCCACGCCCCGGCGGGTACTGAGCCTGGCGCGGGGCCGCGAGAACATGTACTGGGTGCGGCAGAACAAGGGCGACGACTACCGCGTGAACGAGAGCCACATTTTGTCGCTCAAGCGAAGCCGCAACGAGGGGCCGCATCGCCACGGCGACGTGCTCAACATCGAAGTGCGCGAGTGGCTGAAGAAAAGCCCACAGTTTCGCACCAATTACAAAGGCTACAAAGTGCCGATTGAGCTGCCCGAAAAGTCGGTGCCGATTGACCCGTATTTTCTGGGCGTATGGCTTGGCGATGGTAATTCAGACTCTTGTCAAATCACGACGACCGATGCCGAGACTCAGGAGTATTTGGTCGAATTTGCTGAGCAATCGGACGCAAATCTGACGGTTGGAATTCTGAATGGAAATCCCAAACACACCCGTTACAAGCTGCACCGCAGTAAGGTGAAGGGTCATTCGCAGCTACAGCAGGAGTTGGTGCAACTCAACGTGCTAAAAAACAAGCACATTCCGCAGGCGTATCTGCTCAACTCGACCGAGTACCGCTTGCGGCTGCTGGCGGGGCTGATTGACGCTGACGGGCACCTCGACCCGGTGAGCAACGGCTACGAGATTACCCAGAAAAACGAGGCGCTGGCCCGACAAATCAAGTTTCTGGGCGACTCGCTGGGTTTCCGCACCTCGCTCATCAAAAAGAAGGGCAACATCGCCAGCATCGGCTACGAGAGCGAAGTGTGGCGGGTGCGCCTCTACGGCGACATTGAGCGGGTGCCGGTGCGCGTGGCGCGTAAAAAGGCGCTGCCCTGGGCTTCGGGCGTGGACTGGCGGCAAACCAGTATCACGGTCGAGTTCGACAAGGAAGACGACTACTACGGCTTCACGCTCGACGGCAACCACCTGTTTTTGCTGGCCGACTGCACCGTGACCCACAACACGGCTTTCGTGGTGTCGGCGATGCGCAACGCGGCCGTCGATTTCAAGAAAGCGGTGGCGATTTTCTCGCTCGAAATGTCGTCCTTGCAGCTCGTCAATCGTCTGATTTCGGCCGAGGCGGAGCTGGATTCCGAGAAAATCAAGAAGGGCAACCTCGCCGACCACGAGTGGGCGCAGCTCAACCACAAAATCGCGGCCCTGTCCACGGCCCCGATTTTCATCGACGACACGCCCGCGCTCAGCATCCGCGAGCTACGGGCCAAGTGCCGCCGGCTGAAGTCGCAGCACGACATTCAGCTCGTCATCGTGGACTATTTGCAGCTCATGAGCGGCGGCGAGGGCGGGCGGCCCGGCGGCAACCGCGAGCAGGAAATCGCCAGCATCTCGCGCGCGCTCAAGGGCATCGCCAAAGAGCTGAACATTCCCGTCATCGCCCTCTCGCAGCTCTCGCGCTCGGTCGAGACGCGCGGCGGCGACAAGAAGCCGCAGCTCAGCGACTTGCGCGAGTCGGGCTCCATCGAGCAGGATGCCGACATGGTGATATTCCTGTACCGCCCCGAATACTATAAAATCACGGAGGACGAGATGGGCAACCCCACCCAGGGCATGGGCGAGGTCATCATCGCCAAGCACCGCAACGGCTCGCTCGAAACCGTGCAGCTCAAGTTCATCGGCCGCTTCACCAAGTTCGCCGACCTCGATGGGTTTGATGGCGGCGGGGCGGGTGGTTTTGGCGGGGGCGGCTACTCGCCGGGCGCGCTGCCGGGCAGCAACTTCGAGGCCGAAGCCGGCGGTAGTGGCGGCGCGGCCGGAGCCGGCGCGGCGGGCTTCACGCCGAACACCATCCGCCTGGGCAGCCGCATGAATGACGCGCCCAGCCCGGTGCCGTTCCCGAAGGGCAACGCGGGAGCGGGGGAAGAGCCGCCGTTTTAGGAGAAAGTAGAACGGAGTGGCACTCCGTTCTGCCGCGCAAGCGGCAAGCGCGCGTCCGGTCAGGAACGGCGTGCCACTCCGTTCTACAATGCCCGACCCTTATTTGCTCCTCCTGCTCGGCCTGGCGGCCTTGCTCACGGGTTTCGTGGATGCCATCGTGGGCGGGGGTGGGCTGATTCAATTGCCGGCCCTGCTGCTGGGCTTGCCGGGGCAACCGCTGGCCACGGTGCTGGGCACGAGCAAAACGGCCGGCGTGGCGGGCACCCTCGTGGCGTTGCGGCGCTATTTGCGCGACCCGGCCACCCGGCAAGCGGTGCGCTGGCGCACGGTGAGTGCCGTGGCGGGGGCGGCCGGCGGGGGCGCGTGGCTGGGCGCGCGCTCGGTGAGCGCGCTGCCCAAAGAAGCCGTGCGGCCGCTGGTGCTGGGCTTGCTCGTGGTGATGGGTGCGTACACGCTCTGGCGCAAGGATTTCGGGCAGCAGGCCCGGCCGCGCTCGTTTCGGCCGGGGCGCGAGCTGGCGGCGGCCGGGGCGCTGGGCTTGGTGCTGGGCTTCTACGACGGGTTTTTCGGCCCCGGCATGGGCAGCTTGCTGCTGTTCGCGTTCGTGGGCGGCTTTGGGTATGATTTCCTGGCCGCGTCGGCTTCAGCCAAGCTGGTGAACGTGGTGACGAACGTAGTGGCGCTGACTTATTTCGTGCTGCACGGTAACGTGCTCTACGCCGTGAGCTTGCCGATGGCGGTTTGCAACATGGCCGGCTCCTGGCTCGGGACGCGGGTGGCGTTGCGGCGCGGCACGGGCTTCGTGCGGGGGCTGTTTTTAGTGGTGTTAGGCGCGTTTATTTTGAAGCTGGGCTGGGAGGTGGCGCGGGGATAGTGGGGTAGTGGGTAGTGGGTGTTAGGGGTCGTTGTCAGGCAGCGCGCAGCGAAGCATCTCGCGTGGTGCAGTAAGCTTAATCCTGACGTTACGCACGGCAAACCCCGAAGGAGTTTCGTGGCCTAGCCCAGGGTAGGCTTCGCCAACCCTGGGTTGAACGTAGCCTATCGAAACAGAACCCCAACGGGGTTCCGTAGCTGGTCATCAGGCGGGCGTGGGCGGAACCCCGTTGGGGTTCTGGCCTGGCTGGTGCTGCTGGGCCCCAGGGTAGGCTTCGCCAACCCTGGGCTAGGCCACGAAACCCCTTCGGGGTTTGCCGTGCGTAACGTCAGGATTAAGCTTACTGCACCACGCGAGATGCTTCGCTGCGCGCTGCCTGACAACGACCCCTAACACCCACTACCCACTACCCACTACCCACTACCCACTACCCCACCTCACTTTTGATACTGCCGCAAAATGCCCGAATCGAACGGGGTCCAGAGGCTGGCTTTCTGGCCGCAGGCTTTGAGGCCGTTATTCGCCCAGGTGTTGCAGGTATGGAAGAGGCTGTAGCGGCTGTTGGCGGCGTAAAACGCGTCGTGGGGGCCGTAGCTGTGGGCGGGCAGCCAGGCGAGCTGGCCGCTGGCATCCTGCTGAAAGCTCTGCTGCACGTAGGCGACCAGGCGCGCGTACTGGGCCGGGGTCAGGCGCAGGGCGATGCAGTCGGGGCCGGGCTTCAGTTCCTCGTCGCTGAAATACGTGGCGTGGATGAGCGACGAGCCGAGCCAGAAGCCGGCCCGCACGGCCACGCTCGGCTTCAGCTCGCCCCAGGTGGGCGTTTCGAGGTAGAAGCCGCGGTCGCCCCAGCCCAGCCCGACGTAGTGGTAGCTCGAATCGGCGGCCAGCGTGTGGCTCAGCGGTAGCTGCCGGCTCCAGTCGTAATACGGGCTGCGGATGGGCACCACCAAATCGGTGTGTACGCCGTTGGAATGGATGAAGAGCGGGATGGTCGAGTCGGCCGTAACCGGCTCGGCGGCCACCGGAATGCGCGACGAGACCCAGGCCACGCCCAGATACAGCCCCACGAACCCGGCCAGACCCAGCACCGGGTAGCCCACGATTTTCAACGTTTTGCGCAGTACGGGCGACATAGGTCAGGATTAATTTTGTAGCTTGTTCGTAGCTTGGTCCGCTTTATCGCCCAAATGTAATCCGCCCTTTTCGTCCCCATGCCCGAGCCTGCCATCCTCGAAGTGCCTCTCGCCGCCGCCCCAACGGCCCCGCTGTCCGCCGCGCGCGCCGACACCTACGTCATTCCGGCCGCCTACCGGCAGATGGAAAACACCCACATCCTGTTCTGGCTCGTCAAGGACATCAGCTGGTGCCTGGTGTGGCGGCCGCTGGGCATCCTCATGATTCTGCCCACGCTCGGCATCGCGCTCGTCATCATGTGGCGCACCCGCGCCCTGGCCTCGGAGCTGGCTCACAACGCGGCCATCGTCTGCTGGATTGCGGCCAACTCGTACTGGATGCTGTCCGAGTTCCTGCACTTCGACACCGCGCCCGTGCCCGTTTTTGGCGACGGCAAGCACCTGGCCCTTATTCCGTTCGGGGTGGGTTTGCTGATTCTGGGTTGGTATTACCTGGTGGTTCGGCGGCGGGGGCAGCCGGCGCGGTAGGCTTCAGCCTGCCGCACGCCCCTACACCTGCCCCTCGCCGACGCAGCTCACGCCGAAAAACTTGTTAACCCGCGCGAGCTTCATCTCCACCGATGTCAGCCCGAGCAGCGCCGCGTTGGTGAGCCGCGCGAAGGGCCGCATGTTGGAAGCCGCGTCCTGCCCGCGCAGATTGTTCAATTGCCGCACGCCCCAGACGAGCGGAAACAGCCCGCCGTACAAATAATAGTTGCGGATGCGCGCGAAGCCGGCCTGCTCCAGCACCGACCGCAGCCGCGGAATCTGGTAGCGCCGGTAGTGGCCCAGAAACACGTCGTGCCCGCTCCACAGGCTTTGGAAGGCCGGCACCGTGATGAAGAAATGGTTGTGCTCGCCCACGCAGGCCGCCTTCACGGCGCGCAACATCGCCAGGTCGTCTTCGAGGTGTTCGAGCACGTCCATGAGCACGACCAGCCCGTTTTCGATGCGCGCCGGAATGGCGTGGACCTTCTCGATTTTCTGGCCCGCCGTGAGCGCCATCTCCGCCTCCGAATACCCCGTGTCCACGAGGTAAACCTTGGCGATGGCCGCCCCGAACTTCGCTTCCAGCTCATAAGCGAAAAACCCGGACCCGGAGCCAATGTCCACCACCGTCAGCGGCCGGCCCGTGGCCACGAGCCGCTCGGCGAAGCGCAGCAGCGGCAGCTTCTTGGACTGGTAGTACCAGTGGGTGGCGGGGTCCACGCCGTTTTCGAGTTCTTTTAAGTCCATGCGGGGAGGGGCTGGCTGGTTAAGTTGGGTCGCTTCCAATCCGTAAAATTAGCCCGGCTGCCCGTTTTAGTTGGTCGGGGGCTGGGTTTGGTGGGGTTGCGCTGGCCGCTGCCGGAGTAGCGGGGCGGCTACGGCTGACAGCAGAAGGATGCCCTAGCTGCCCAAGCGGCCGGGGCATTTTTAGAGCGCAATAGGTAGGTTATTTTTTAATTTCCAAAAAATAACCTACCTATTGCGCCACTGCTGTGCTTGAGGAGCCTTACCGTACCTTCGGGTTTTGGGCCAAGTCCCTTGTTTTACTACACTCCCGAATCACGGTTCAACGCATGGCCAAGAAATACCAGGTTTTCATTAGCTCTACCTTCGATGACCTCAAGGAGCACCGCGACGCGGTAATGAAGGCCGTGTTGCAGCTCGGCCACCTGCCGGTAGACATGAAGATGTTCAACGCATTCGGGGCGGGCTGCCGGCTTTTCGCCGGCTGTCCGCTCCGGCGTTGTTAAGTTGTGGGCGAACACGCTGAGCAACGCCGAAGCGGACAGCCGGCGAAAAGCCGGCAGCCCGCTTCGAACACGCTGAGCAACGCCGGAGCGGACAGCCGGCGAAAAGCCGGCAGCCCGCTTCGAACACGCTGAACAACGCCGGAGCGGACAGCCGGCGAAAAGCCGGCAGCCCGCCCCGAACGCTACTATCTTAGCTGCTATGCACCTGCACCCTGGCCGACTGCATCACCTCTACAACCGTGGTAACAACGGCGAGCAGGTCTTTTACACGCCCGCGCATTATCTCTATTTTTTGCGCAAGCTGCGGGCGCACGTGGTGCCGAAGGGCCGCTTGTTAGCGTATTGTCTGATGCCAAATCACTTTCATTTGCTGTTCGAGCCAGCTGAGGCCGACGCGGAAGGGGGCCTGGCCCGACAAGGTATCGGCCTTGCGCTGGGCGCTTACGCGCAAGGGCTGAACAAGGAGCGCGGGCGCACCGGCTCGCTGTTTCAGAAGCGCACCAAAGCCAAGCTGCTCGAAGCCGACCCGCACGGGGCGTACCCCGCCATTTGCCTGCACTACTTGCACCAGAACCCCTGCCGCGCCCGGCTGGTGACTAGGTTAGCTGACTGGCCTTACTCCTCTTACCGCGACTACGCCGGCTTGCGCGGCGGTACGCTCTGCGCCCTCGACTATGGCCGGCAGTTGCTTGACTTGCCTAACGCTGGCCCCGCCTTCGAAGCCGAATCGGCCCGGCAAATGCCCCCAGACCTAGCCGCTGACATGCTATACTAGCCTCAAGCAGCTTGCTAATCCGGGGGCGCAAGCGGCAGGCTGCCGGCTTTTCGCCGGCTGTCCGCTCCGGCGTTGTTCAGCGTGTTCGAAGCGGGCTGCCGGCTTTTCGCCGGCTGTCCGCTCCGGCGTTGTTAAGCGCGCAAGTCGCGGGCTGCCGGCTTTTCGCCGGCTGTCCGCTCCGGCGTTGTTAAGCGCGCAAGTCGCGGGCTGCCGGCTTTTCGCCGGCTGTCCGCTCCGGCGTTGTTAAGCACGGGTGGCTGAACCTCAACAACGCCTGAGCGGACAGCCGGCGAAAAGCCGGCAGCCCGCGACTTGCGCCCTCAACAACGCCCGAGCGGACAGCCGGCTGAAAAAGCCGGCAGCCCGCCTCGTCAGCCGCTGCCAAAGCTGTCTTCAAAAATTTTTGTGGCGCACTTACATGAGGTAGGTTATTTTTGATTTTGTAAAAAATAACCTACCTCGCTCACAATGTCCCGCCGCGCCAAACCTTCCACTACCCCGCTGGCCCAAGTGCGCCGCTACTTTGGCCTCGACCAAGCCACGCTGGCTGCCTACGTGGGGGTGGGAGCAGGGATGGTGGGGCACCTGGAGGCGGGGCGAAAAATAAGCTGCAGCCAAGTATTGCTGCGGCTGTTACCGCTCCTGCAAGCCCTACCTGCCCCCGGCACATTCACCGAGGCTGATAACCCCGCTGCCGACCTCGCCCCGCCCGCCGCGCCGTCGCTGCTGGCCCGCCTCGACTACTGCCAGCACCACGCCCGGCGGGCGCGCCGGGAACTGAAAAAGCTGACCGACACCCTGGAACACGCCCGCCGCTGGCAGCAGGCCCTGCCCGCGCTGCTGGCCGGGGCCGCCGACGAGCGCGCCTACGCCTGGCTGGCGCGCCGGCAGCAGCAAGCCGTAGGGGGGGCAGAACAAAGAGTATAAAAAAGAAGGGGTGTGCGAAGCACAACAAACTAGGGTAACTACCTGTAAATTCAACAATTACCCAAAAATTCGCCCTTCGCCCTCAGCAAAACAAAGAGTGGAACTCAGATTTTTGCTACCATTGGAGGTTAGTTGAACTACCATTTCAACCGGCGAAGTGTGTTGGATAGTACCGTAAGCTACCATTTTGGGCGTTGAACGTGCCTTTAATGTACGCCTTTTTGGCCTGGAAATGCCCCTATTTGGCTGTTTCCGGGCCTTTTTCGTTGTCTTCTCCCCACTCAGCCATGTTGAAGTAAAGGGGGCTTGATTTGGAAATAGATTGGAGATGGGGGTATTGGTCGGCGGCGGCTCTTGCTAGTTGGAAGATAGCAGTTTCTAGTGCTTCAATGTATGGCTGCAAGCTGTTAAGTGGAGCAGTAACCTTTTTGATTTTTTCGGCGGCCTGGGGCAACGTAAGCTTCCTGTCGATGGCCTCATCTAACACTTTATCGACCTTCCCCTGAACGATATTGACTAGCTCAACTAACAGTTTGTCAATATCTTGTCCTAGTCCGCTCACTAGAACGTAATCGGTGAGTGTAGCTGATTCGGCGCTGGGGTGCAATTTGTAAATTCTCGCTTCGTGTATGCGGCGGCGCGCCCAATGGCGGGCACCTTCACCACCTACGGCAGAGGCTTGTACAGTATTGCGGATTTTATCAGCTTCGGCCTTATCAGAAGCCAATGTACTTCTAAAATTAAACGATTTGTTTGATACTTTTTTAGTGTCTGAAACGCTACTTTTCGCAGATTGGTAGGACAAACCCTCAGAAATTGGTAGGACATTTTCGCTGAAACTCATGGAACCAGTACCGGATATTAGCCAGTCCGCCGAAACTTCAAAAAGTTCAATCAGTTTTTCAATTACTTTGCGGGTGATGTTTTTGCTTCCGCGTTCCATTGCTGACACGTAGGACGGGGTTACGCCTAGCTGGATAGCAAGTAAGGTTTGGCTCATTCCTACCTTTTCTCTTACTTCTTTGAGCCTATGGTGAATGTTTTTCGGTTCCATTGGTACCAGAGTTTGAACTTTTGGTGCTAGGTTTGCAGTGTTAAACATTGCAAACCTATGACAAACGTAACGGATACCGACCGATTAGCCCAGATAAAGGCGGCCTTGCCGCTGGGCGCTCAGACTGAAATAGCAGCGAAAACAGGGGTAAGCCGGGCGTTCATTTGCCAGGTGCTTTCGGGCGCTCGCAAAAGCCCCCGGACTGCTGATAAAATCTTCGCTTGGTTCCTGGAATGGAGCGCCAAACGCCCCAAAGCCAGCCGAGTAGATAAGGCTCTGGCTGAATTGCAGGCTGAAGCCACCACCCGCTAACCGCCTGGCAAGATGGAGCTGCACGGCGGACAACTATTTGTAGAATGGGGCTGGCTTACCTACCTCCACCGCGTACCGGCCACCACCCTTAACAAGGGTACGGCGCGGTACCGGGCGGGCTTGGTGCGGACATGGGAAAACAGGCCCTCCCCGAGAGACAAACGGCGGGTACTGATACGCTACGCCACTATTCCGCTGGCTACCCAACGCAAGTACGGCCTGCCTGCCGAGCAAACCCTACTGGCCGAAGTGCGGAACCTGGAACCTTGCCACGCGGCGGCTTTGCGTAGTGAAAACTTGCGAATAGCCCTGGAAGATATTGTAGAAGCTGGCTGGCGTGAACGGGTAACAGACTTTGCGCACCGCCTGAGCGCGGCCAGTGCCGAACCCTTCGCCCGGTTGCAAGTGGCCCTGGATTGGTGTCTGAGCGAAGCGGCGCGCGGCTACACGCGGCAAGAGCTGTTGGAAGCCGTGCAAGATGTGGGTTTGGAAAAGGCCCCGGTGAAAAGCTACGCCGTGTTTTGCCGCAAGCTAAAGGGCTACGCCGACGCGCCCGACAAAGCGGCGTACCTGCTGGCCGGGCGCGGTGCCCCCAGCGGCAACGGCAACGCCCGCAAGCTGGGGCCGCTGCAACGGGATTGGCTCATCAATCGGTACGCTGATTGGATGAAACCCAGCCTCGAAACGACCTGGGCAGACTACAAGGCATTTTCGGCCACTAACGGCCTCGACTGGCCGACCCTGAGCCTGCCCACGGTGCGCAAGCTGTTGGATGACAACCGCCCCGCCTGGGAGACGCGCCGCAACGGCCTGGCAAAAGCCCACGAACGGGTTGGCTACACGCTAAAAAAAGCGCCGGCCAGCGCGCCGGACCTACTGCTAGAGTTTGACGGCACCGAAGAACCGTTTTTCTTTCGCAATGAGCTGGGCAAGCGGGCCGGGGACGTGTACGCGGTGCGCGTGTTTGATATGTACAGCGGGGCAATCGTGGGCAGTGCCTACGGCCAGACGGAAACCGGCGAGCTAGTGCGCGAAGCCCTGCAAGATTACCTGCTGAGCCAGCGGCGGGTACCTCGCCAATTCCGCTACGATAAGGGCGGGGCCAACCTGAGCCAGCCCGTACAAGCGTTGCTGACCGCGACCGGCGCGCCGCACTTCCCCAGCCGCCCGCGCCGGGCCACGGCCCGCCGCAGTGAGCAACTGCTGGGGCAGTTTCAGCGGCAATGCCAGCGCGACTTGCCGGGCTTTCGGGGGTCGAACTACGCCAGCAACCGCAACCTCGACCTCAAACCCCACCCCGACCGGGTAGCAGAGGAATGGAAGCACGAAACCCGCGAAAGCATCATGGCCCGGTGCCGGGCAG
>Ga0209511_1000961_pt1 | contig 26695 bp, 35 predicted proteins | sample SSSSmetaG_FD_184141 | JGI IMG/M metagenome (GOLD analysis project Ga0209511, IMG submission 184141) | Glacier valley bacterial and archeal communities from Borup Fiord, Nunavut, Canada, to study Microbial Dark Matter (Phase II) - ​SSSS... | ecosystem: Environmental > Aquatic > Freshwater > Ice >... | reverse complement strand
CCCTTAATAAATATATGGTACCCCGGGCAGGAGTTGAACCTACAACCTTATCCTTAGGACGGATCTGCTCTATCCAGTTGAGCTACCGAGGCGTGCCCTACTGAATATTGTAACAGAAAACCAATTCTGTTTACCTAGTAAACTTCTCGTGCATGGACTGGTAATCGTGCAACTCGTTATCGGCAAACCAATAGTCAATCTCTTTTTCGGCGTCGTCAATATCTCCACTTGCATGAATAAGATTTGGAGTAGACTTGCCTTCAGCATCAGCATACTCAAAACCTATATGCGAGTAGTCGCCACGAATAGTGCCAACAGCTGCCGACTTTGGTTCAGTTGAACCAATCATCTTACGAACAAGTTCAACTGCGTCTATGCCTTCAAGTACCATAGCGATAACTGGGCCCTGAAGCATAAAATTGACAGTCACGTTAAACGCCTTTTCACCGCGACGAGATACCATTTTGCCAATATTCTCATAGTGATCGAAATACTGATCTTTCGAAGGAGCAATCATCTTTGCGCCCACAATTTTTAAGCCAACTCTTTCAAAACGACTTAATATTTCTCCGACGACACCACGCTGGACAGAATCTGGTTTGAATATAATTAATGTCCGTTGAATCTTACTTTTTACTGCCATAACTCTCCTTTTGCTATTTTCATTTATTGTACCAAATAATCGCCAAGATTGCTCTTTATGTAATAATTTGTTTTTATGCGCTATGCTAATACTATGTATATGTCAGAATTAATACTCGACTACATTGAGCACCTTGAAGTTGAAGGCGGTCGTTCGGCACATACCGCTGAAAATTACACCTTGTACTTAGAACGATTTATTGAATTTACAGATGATATTGTCGTTGATAAAATAACATCAGAAGTCATACGTAAGTATAGATTATGGCTTAATCGTTATAAGAATAACAACGATGATGAGCTATCCACAATCACACAAAGCTATCATTTGATCGCCCTGCGAGGTTTTTTGAGCTACCTCTCAAGACGAGATATAGTTAGCTTATCTCCAGATAAGATTGAACTGCCTAAAGTTTCGCGCAGACAAGTAACTTTTCTGCACTATAATGAAGTTGAACAAATTCTTGAAAAAATAGACACAAGTACTGACACTGGCTTACGCGATCGAGCAATTATTGAACTACTTTTTTCAAGTGGTTTGAGAATATCTGAACTAGTGAATCTCAACCGCGATCACATTAATACCGTTAGAAGAGAATTTATGGTTCGAGGTAAAGGCCAAAAAGATAGACCGGTCTTTATCAGTGAAAGTGCCAGCTTGCACGTAGAAAATTACCTGCATACTAGAACAGACACTCTACCGCCGCTATTTCTAAGCTACAGTCGAAATATTGAACCTACCATGAGCGGAGATTATCGTAGGCTTGGCGCTCGAAGTATACAGCGTATTATCAATAAATACACCAAACTGGCCGGTATCACGAAGCACGTTAGTCCGCACACGATGAGACATAGTTTCGCGACTGACCTGTTAATGAATGGGGCTGACATCCGCAGCGTACAGGCGATGCTAGGTCATAGTAGCATTAGCACGACCCAGGTCTATACTCACGTCACAGATCAACATTTACACGAGGTGCATGAAAAATTTCACAGTGAGACAGTTGAATAACTTATTTAATTAAAGCGCACAGTTAGGACTGTACTGGTCCGCACTATCAGTAACTAAAAAGTCTTTACACAAGCTTCCGGTAATATTAATTTCCGCCTCTGGATATGGGAAATTTACATCGGTCATCTCAACTCTAGATTGGACTCGCCTAAACATATCATTAGCTCGTCCAGTTGAGTCTATCGATGGCTGAACACCATCAAACTTTATGGTAGACCCACCCCCCAACAGCGTGACCCTATAACTAGATTTCTTGTAAATTGATTTGAGATTAAGATAAGTAATATGATTGTTACCGTTAACGGCTGCCGGCAAAGGCATAGTCGCCGAACAGGCAAAACCGCCAGTGTCGAGATTCTCTACACATTTCACTGGCACTGGGCCGCTTTTAGCTTTTTTACGTGTATCGTTGATAAAGCTGGGAGATACTATCATATCTGATGGATATAGAAACAATGTATTATTAGAACCGCTCGTCGTCCCAGTACTACCTTCAAAATCAGTTAACGAGAAACCGGAACTATCAAATTGTATCAATTGAGTACGCATAATCGAGGGTCGGTTTGGACTTGTTGGTGAAGTCCAAATAGATTGATTTAGAAGCGGAACTCCGCCGGCGAACTTAGGTACGTCGACTTTCGTTCCAGAGCCCTGTAGATTATCAGAGCTAAACCATTCAAGCTTTATACTATCAAAATTACCTGTTCCTATTAGCGGTATTATCTTGCTGGAATCCTGGCCCAATTCACCTATATAGTCTTCTGTCAGCATATCTATCTTTACACACGTATAAGCCTGATTTAGTGCATTACCAGTAGCGCCTGTCTGTATTTTGATTTCATTATTAGTTTGGCTGACTCCGTCCAAGGCCTCAACTGCCCTATTGCACGTTGGCGAGTTGATGACCGACTTGGCTGCGACGCAGTCACCACCACTATTACAGACACTCTGATATTGAAGTATTGCGCGTTTAGCATCCTCTACTCCAGCTTGTGCGGAGTCGAAAGCACTCTGCGATAAATCGTTTGCACTAGCTTGCTGTTGACTCTGCATCATGATGCGCACGAAGCTAACCGTTACGACTGTAATTAATAGTGTCGCAAATATAACTACAAAAAGTGATACTTCTCCGCGCTGTTTTATATTGCCCATCGGCTGCACTCCTTTTTTATTTAGCCGCATTACTAGCCCTCACTGTCAGATTGAACTGATTTACCGAACAATACGCTGGATCCGAGCCAGTCTCACCCGGCAGTAGGCAGACATTAGTATTTGGCGAAAATGCCGATCGGTCATTTGTGCCTAGTGTAAATTCAATACTATAAAGTTGTTGGCCAGTCCTGCTATCGGTTGCGCCACTATCGGTGCTTATTTTAAAGCTATGTATAGCCAAATAGCTCTGACCTTCGTTTAGCAGTTCCACTGCACCATTGGTGTCAATCGGTTTAGCCGTTTCGGCACAATAACTAGCGCCAGCATCAAGGGATTTTACGAAACGGATCTTTCCGACCGAAGAGTCCGAATACTCGTTGAGGGTTGGGTTTGTCTCGGACAACGCCTTGCCATAGTTCCAAATATAACTATAACTACCCGTGCACAGTCGGCCGCCAAAAGGTTGTTCTATATAGCGACCGCCTTGACCAGTACCAATATTAAACGGTGCGCTGCCGGCTATACTCCGCTGTAGCTCACTCGCAATCGCCCCACCGGCTTGGTTAACGCTCTTAAATGTAATTCCTCGATTATAGATATTGCCAATCTGAATTACCGTCATCGCAATCGCCAATAGCAATGCAGAAACGAACCCCATGGCCAACATCAGCTCGACTAGTGTGAATCCTTTATTTTTATCCACGTGGTTCATATAACCTCACAATCGTGCCTATCGTTACGGGAATTGACTGGCCTGGGCTGTCCCAACAAGCTCTTATATGGAAATCTATATAGCCGACCTTGGCTTGATTCTGATCAGAAGATGTTACTGAGCGGATCGCCTCTATCCATAAGCCCTCAGCGACGGAAAACGCATAGGTGTCATCGCCTGCGTCATAGTCATATATAACCTGAGAAAATGTCTTAGATGGCGAAAGTGGGCTCGGGCTTGCTACGAAGGTGGCATTATGGGTATTTAAAATAAAACTTCCAGCCGGAGGTGACGGACATTTGTCATTGCCGCCGAACTGAGAAACGGTCGCGACGGCACTATCTTGTATTTTGAGCCACTGGTCAGCTGGGCCGGAGTAGCTGGTGGTGCCAGAATATGAAGAAACGTATGAAGCATTGAGGAAACGCAAGGTTTCAGCCTGAGCATCTATCTCTTGTCGAACAAGGGTGATTTCAAGCGCTCGCTGCGATGTAGCCGTGCCCTGATTCATGATCGATAACGCTCCAACCGCTACTAGGCTAAAAACTGCGGTCGCGAACAAGACTTCAATTAAAGTATCACCACGAACTCTGGATTTAATACTTACTAACATCCGTTTCCATCCCCAACCGTCTCAATACCGCTAGCACTTGTTGAATTGGCTTTCAAAATAATGGCCATGCTATTACCTGTTAATAAACCATTCGAGTCAATACATAATTTAACTTCTTGCTTTAGTGCTAATGGTTCAGCCAGCAGCTGCCTCATTTGATCGTCTGAGGTTACAACCTCGTTATCTTTCATAAAAGTACGGATAATACCGCTAGATGGCGATCGTAGGACTAGCATTGAAAATTTCTTGGTCGCACCGCTTGGCGTAGCTAACGAAGAGCCCCACTCCACCGCATAAGTCTCTTCTGCTAGGGGTGATTTTTGAATATTATATTGCCTCAATGACAAAACATCGTCTAGGACAGATGGCGGCGGCGGTATAGTTCCAATAATTGTTTTAATAAGTATGGTTTTGTTATCAGATGTTGTAATCAGTTTTCCTAGAATCACACACTTAGACTGACCTCTTGGCTGGTTGCCAACTCCATTACATACATTTAACAAACTGTCATTTCTGACATTAGAAACTTCCGAAAATTGATTCTGTAATAGTGACTGAAGTGAAGTAACACTATCGCGATATCGCTGTACGTTGATCGAGGAGCCCGTGCCAACTAAAATACCTAAAATTAACATACCCGAAATACCCAAAAAAAGCATCGTTTCGATAATGGTAAAACCAGCAATATTTATAGGCTTCATTTGCTCATAATTATAACATAAGCAAGTAGGCCATATAACCCTAGGCTAAGCTGTAAAAAAAGACGTTCACCAAATAATTGCCTGCAAGTCCCGCAATCACAAACCCAACAATTAATAATGGACCAAAAGGCACACGTGAGTCACGTTTTAGCTTTCCGGCAATCATAGGCGGGATGACAACCAGGCAGCCAACTAGGTTTGCGGCAAATAAGGCGATAAAGGCTAGCCTCCAGTCTGCCAAAAGCAGCCCCAGCCCCAACCCGAGCTTTATGTCACCGAAGCCAATCCACATGCCTTTTGAGATAATATATATTACTAAATAAATCCCGCTAAGTATCGCCACTGAGCCCGCGATACTCGCCAGAAGTCCAATTTTGTCGTGTGCGCCAATCATAAGTAAAGTTGCATTGACTAAACCGACGCCAATCACCGAAAAACTTATCTGGTCAGGCAGCAAAGACCAAATAGTATCGTAAGCGAATAGAATTGCTAGTCCAACACCAGCGACTAACCAAAGTACCAATCGCGCAACTTCTAGCTCGCTACCGATTGGATACGGCCAGAATGCATAAGATAAAACAAAGAATGCAGCAACTCCAAGCTCAATCAACGGTTCAAGATAACCGATTGGCTTTCGACACTTCCTACACCTGCCACCTAGAGACAGCCAACTAAATAATGGTATTAAGTCATACCACTTCAATTTATATGAACAATTCAGACACTGCGAGTGATCTGTCAGGAATGATTTTTTTGTTAACTTATTAAGGCGTCTGAATTCTTTGTCGTCAATTGGCTCACCTTCAGCCTTATCTTCAACTAGTTGGCGGGCACGCAGCCGCCACATGGAAGCTCCAGCGAAGCTGCCAAGGCACAAACCAAATAGTATTAAAGCTAGATATACAGTAAATTGTTCCATAAGCACTATCATAGCGTAGTTATCAACAAAAAGAAAAACCCCAGTATTAATACTGGGGTTTCAAGTAACTAAATTATCGATTAGTTACTGGCGCAGGCGATGCCGCTACCCTCTAGCTTCATCTGAAAGGCCACTTTACGAGTGCCCTGGTTAGGACTTAGGGCTTCTTCTGTTTTACCGCACACTGAACCTGGCGTCACCAATATAACTGGCGTGTCTGCTGTGAAGTTTGATGGCAAACTACCAGTATCTGTTACAGAATAATCGGTTCCTGATGGATCGACAAAAGTGTCGACAGTGCCTAGTGTGACGTACTTACTGACAAAGGTATTCCAGTTTGTTGGTAGACTACCTCTATTATTAGACTGGTAGCTAGATAAAGCCGTATTTAGACGGCTAAGGTCGTTCTTACGCTGAGCGTCGCGTTGACTACGCTGCAAAGCAGGTAGTGCGATAAACACCATCATAAATATTAGCCCAGCGATTGCCAGGACTAGTACAACTTCGATAATCGTGAAGCCTTTTGTCTGTTTATTAATTTTCATAACAATTTTTCCACCTTTCCTATGAGTGATTGTTGCTAGCGAATTAACGCTTGTGCTTGATGTTATATTAACCCACAATCCAGACGATGTCTAGACGTTGATCCCGTTAACCAGGCTATATATCGGCAATAATATCGCCGCGACCATGCTTCCAGCGACAATTGCCAGAAAGACCATCAGAACCGGTTCAATTGAGGTAGAGATAGTTCTAACCTGCTCATCAAGCTCATCTTCGTAAACCTGAGCAGCCTTACCCATCATTTCATCGATACGACCAGATTGTTCGCCGATCTTTATCATTTGCGGTACTAATGAGAGGATGTAATCTTCTGGCTTAAGGGAGGTAGACAGAGCCTTACCTCCTTTTACTTTTTCGGCAGCCCGTAATATGCTTTTTTCTATAATGGAATTATTTACAGCTGTAGCCGTAAGTTTCAACATATCTAACATGCTGACGCCCGTACCAAGCAGAGTCTGTCCGGTACGTAAAAAACGCGCCATATATAGTTTACGGAACATATGTCCAAAGATTGGCATGTTTAGCTTAAATGTATCTTTCATCTTGATTCCAGCATCGGTCTTGAGGTACTGAATAAAGAAATATACTCCGATACCACCGACAATTATCGCTAACCACCAGAAACGCGCCAAAAAGTTGGCCGTATCAACCATAATCTGAGTAATAAACGGTAATTGCTGTTTTAGGTCTTTGTATAGCTTTTCAACTTGAGGCACGACGGTGAAAAGCATAAATGCCATAACTCCAAAGATAACGAACAGTACAATAATGGGGTAAGTTAAAGCTCCTTTAATTTTACTCATAATCGCCGCATCTTTTTCTTGTTGATCAGCTATTCGCAGTAATGATTCGTCGAGTGTTCCTGATAGCTCACCGGCACCCACAAGGGCCAAGAACACTACATTGAACACTGCCGGATACTTTGCGAATGATTCAGACAGCGTCTTACCGCCCTCGACGGAGGTTGTAATCTCCTGAATTATAGTTTGAAGTTTCTTGTTCTGAGTTTGCTCTGATGCCGTATTCAAGCTTTGAGCAAGTGGTAGCCCGGCGCCGATTAAGGTCGCCAACTGTCGAGTAAAGACAACTCTATCTTTTGTCGTAATTCGACCGGCTAAACGCGCCAGGGGATTATCATTTTCGCTCTCTTCTTTGATGCTAAGCGGTGTAAACCCCTGTTCGATCAAAAGACGAGCGGCTGCACTCTCTGAGTCAGCCTGCACGGTCGCTTTGGTGATTTTATCAGTTGCTTGATCGCGAGCTTCATAGATAAACTTTTTCATTTTTAGCCTCTCATTAGCCTCTCGAACTCAACTAAGTCAACAGCAACTTCATAGGCATTATCATAAGTAACCGTGCCACTCTGGACTAAGTTAACTAATGTACGATCCATAGTCTGCATACCTTGGTCGGAGCCAGTCTGAATGACTGCATCAAGTTGATGAGCTTTGCCCTCACGAATGATATTGCGTACCGCTGGGTTCGTCACAAGCACCTCAGCCGCAACAACTCGCCCGCCACCGATTGAAGGTACTAAGCGCTGTGAGCAAATAGCCATCAGGATGTTTGATAACTGTGCACGGATTTGTGGCTGCTGATGTGGAGGAAATACATCTATCATACGGTCAATTGATTGCGAGGCACTGTTAGTGTGTAGAGTCGCGAACACCAAGTGGCCAGTTTCAGCAATCGTAATCGCCGCGCTGATTGTCTCTAGGTCGCGCATCTCACCAATCAGTACTACGTCTGGATCCTGACGGAGGCTAGAACGAAGTGCAGCACTAAAGCTATACGTGTCATAGTGAACTTCACGCTGGACGACAGCCGACTTTTTGGATTTATGCGTAAATTCGATTGGGTCTTCGATGGTAATAATGTGATTAGCTCGTTCACTATTAATTTTATCTACCAATGCGGCAAGTGTTGTTGACTTACCACTACCGGTTGGGCCAGTAATCAAAACTAGACCACGTGGATAATTCGCAAAGCCCATGACTACGTTAGGTAGTCCGAGTTCAGTGACGGTTTTAATTTCATTTGGAATGAGCCTTAGCGCAGCTGCGAGGTTGCCGCGTTCGTGATAAGCGTTAACTCGGAAGCGTCCCAAGGTACCGAAGGCAAAGCTGAAGTCGAATTCCTTATCCTTTAATAGTATCTGGCGTTGATCTTGATCAAGAATAGCAAAAATAAGCGTCTCTACAGTTTGTTCGTCAAGCGGGTTGTACCCCATGATAGGAGCTAATGAACCGTCAACACGTAATAAAGGCGGCAGACCAACCTGAAGATGTAAATCAGAGGCTTTCTTGCGCACCACCTCTTCTAGTAGTATTTCGATCTTTAATTCTTGGTTATCCATTTCGCTCACCCTTCTTTTATGCCGTATCCGACGTCACACGATTTACTTCTTCAATAGTAGTTATGCCCTGTAAAACTTTCAAATATCCGTCCTGCCTCATTGTTACCATGCCTTGTTCTTGAGCTTTTCGTTGTATCTCGGCACTTGTGGCGTGAGCAACGATTAAACTTTGAATTTCTTCGCTTACATCCATCACTTCGTAAAGACCTGCCCTACCGCTATAGCCTTTTGTGGCTGGAGCGCCAGGAGTATCAATACCTTTAACTAAAGTATAAGCGCTTTGCCCACTCAGGGGCAAGTCTTTATAGCCTAAATCTTGAGAAACTCGCGCTACATCAGCTGGCGTCTTCGGTAGTAAGTGACCAATTGTCGCCAATATGTTCTGTGTTTCGATAGGATTTGATTGATAAACTTCTCGTTTCTTAGAAACTCTACGCACTAAGCGCTGTCCAATAATTGTATTTACCGTACTAGCAATAAGAAATGGTTCGATACCCATGTCCAAAAGCCTTGGCAAGACTCCAGCTGCGCTGTTCGTGTGCAGAGTGCTAAATACCAAGTGACCGGTAAGTGCGGCCTGAACGGCTAGATTAGCGGTTTCACTATCACGGATCTCTCCAACCATCACTACGTCTGGATCCTGACGCAAGATTGAGCGCAAACCGCTAGCGAACGTTAATCCAACGTCGGCATTAACTTGAATTTGATTAACGCCGCTCATCTTATACTCGACTGGGTCTTCTAGCGTGACGATGTTAACGCTGTCGTCTTTGATTTCCTTGATTAATGCGTACAGACTGGTTGTCTTACCGCTACCAGTCGGTCCAGACGTAAGTACCATGCCATTTGGTCGATGAATACCTTTTCGAATTGCTCTTAACGCCCTACCGGCATAGCCCATTTCTTCAATATTAAATGAGTTGCCTGATTTATCTAGCAAACGAATCACAACCTGTTCGCCCCAAATTACCGGACTAATAGCTATACGTAAGTCGACTTCTTTGCCTGCGACCTTGACCGTAAACTGACCATCTTGAGGCATGCGGTGTTCGTCTATCTTTAGGTTGGATAAAATTTTTATGCGGCTTACTAGGGCCGGCTCGATACTTTTAGGTAACTGCATAATTTCGCGTAACATACCATCAACTCGGCATCGTATCTTTAACGAAGCTTCTAGGGGCTCGATATGAACATCGCTGGCACGTGACTTAAGGGCATATTCCAATATCGTACTCAGGGCTTTGCTGATTGGAGAATCTTGAACAATTGTTTTAACTTCCCGGTTCGATTCCTGGCTCGCTTCAACCTGGCTAGCTTCCGCCGCCTCGCCGACACTTGAAAGATCAGTTTTATATTGGTCCAATATATGACGAACGCCGGCCTCTGAGGCCATAAAGACCTTCAATGGACGCTCAATACGGCTAGCTAGGTAATCGACGGCTTGGACATTATTAGCATCAATCATCGCTACGGCTAATCGATTCTGAACTTCGGCTAGCGGCACCGCCATGAATCGTTCGGCGATATCTTCGGGTAATAAGCCGAGAATACTCTGATCAACAATACTATTAGATAGGTTTACATATGGCACACCCGATACCTGTGCGATAGCGTGGGTTAATAATTCATCGTCTACGATGCCCTGATCAGTCAAAACTCCCAATAATGGCTTGTTCGACTTAGTAGAGGTTAATTTTGCATCCTGTAGGACGCTACTGCTAACTAAGCCCTCACTAATAAGTAGGCTGACGAGTTTTGTTTGCGTTTCACCAGTTAGAAGTGCCATTGACTAGTCTCCTACTGAGTTCCGGGGGTTGTGGTACTAGACCCTGATCCGGTTCCATTAATTTGAACCTGAATAGCTGGATTAATCGCATCTTTGCTGAATATATCTTTACTAGGGTCTACGATAGTTGAATCAATTTCATCAATCGTTTTAACTGTAGCCGTCCCCGAATAAACATCGCCAAAGACGCTCTTGGCGACAAAAAAGGCGATCAGTACACTTACTGAAGCTATTAGTATTATCATTGCGATATCTGCTTTTTTCATTATTTTACCGTCTTATCCTTTAATTGCACGACACGTGTTGGTTCATAAAATGCGCGCGCCTGAACACTTAGCATTCTAGTAGCTCCTTGGCTTTCAATCTTTAGTGAGCTTATGTCGATAGTCCTAATCGAGATTTCTAGGTTGTGCAACACCTGCCTTAGTGCCGCTTCATTACCATTAACGGAAAAACGGAAGGTAATTTCGTTTTGCAAGCCAGATGAAACTGGTGAAGCGTCGATAACTGAAGTGTCGCCGCTCAATGACTCAACGCCGATTACTGGATCAACTTGCAAAGAATTTAGGGTAAGCCCATCAATGCCAGCTAGAAGCTTATTTTGCAACGAAGCGCCTAATGCGAGCGAGTTTGCTTCCGCAGGCAACGCGTCTAGAATGACTTGAACCGCCTGGTCATCTGGTTTGGCTTTTGAATCTATTAGCGCCTGATTAGTATCTAACACGCGAACCTGCGCCTCTAGGGCTTTGACGCTATCATTGTTAATTTTTAGCGTTGATACCGTATGAGCTTTTTCTTGCAAGACTTTCTCATTGAACAAAAGCATCTGTGCCAAGAAGATTACAGCTACCGATGAAAAGCCGACTAAAACCGAGACTCCTGCGACCCATAAGAACATTATGCGATTAGCTACAGCTATTTGTGTTCGCTTACGCAGCGCAGCGCCTTTAGGTTGCATATTATTGGCCCCCCGTTAAATCTTTGGCACGATCTACAAAGATGCTACTCGGAACACCCAAGTAAGAATCAGTGGCGTTGCCATTTGTTGTTATAACGATAGAAATATTCTTTGATGCTGGAGAGAACAACTCCTCTGCGTACGTAAAGCTAATAGTGAACCTTAGCACTTTGGCGCCAGTTGAGTCTTCGCCATAACTAGTGTTGCTCGTGCTGATATCAGATGCTAAAATTATTTCTTGCTTTTCTTTATCGCTATTAGTGTATTTGAATTTGGCACCTTCAATTGTCTTTTTAAAGACTTCAACCGCAGCATAGCTGTTAGTTGCCTGTCCGTTTATCGTAATTGTACCGTTGGTTGAATCAATATTAAGATCAGATATCTGAATATCATTTGGAGCAGGTGGAATTATAGCTGCTAACAAATCAAAAATACGCGAATCAATCTTTTTGTTACCGTTAAGGTCCGAAATTTTAGTAAGCTGATTCTGGATAGTTAGTGTTTTCGAAAGGTCCTCAACGCTAGCCAATTGCTCACTTCCCTTTTTAATATCACCATCGGCTAAACTGCCGCGAACCGTCTGCACCGTAAATACATACAATGCTAACGCCGTCACTATACCCACAGAAACGATGCCAATCAAGATAGCTGTAGTAATAACCGTCGATCGAATGCGCTGAGCCTTTATCAACTCTTGCTTTATATCTGGAACAAGATTAATCTCAATCATTTCAGATTCTTCCTTTGCGCCAAGCCGATGACTGTTGCAAACTCAGAAGCAATTGCGCTGAGCTGCTGTTGATCGGACTGCGCAACTCGAACTTTCTGCCACGGATTAGCAATAGTAGAAGCTACGCCGGTTTTAGCAGTCACATAATCACCAAATTGCGGCACGATAGCGGCAAATCCTGATAGTAGAATTCCTCCCACTGGAGTATTGGGATAGCGAGTTTGGAAAAATTTAATTGATTTAACTAATTCAGTCGCAAAGTTATCTAGAGTGCTCTCGATTGATCGGTATACTTGACCTTCTAGTCTATCGGGGGCTAGTCCAAATTTAAGGATAAATTGTCGCGCCTGATCCTCTTGGACATTAAGATTCTGGACAGCAGCTTTGATAAGCGACTTAAGACCCGTCGGAATCGTACGCACTAGCCGAGGAGTATCGCCAAAAGTGATCGCCAGGTCTGTTGATTGTTCGCCGACGTCAATAATAAGTCTGGCGTCTTGGATACCAGATGGTAATAACGATCGAATCATTGCGATTGGGTCTGGCTCAGCGGCAATAACGTTGAAACCAAGGCCTTCGATAAATTCAAGACGCTCTTCGGCGTAGCTATTGGCCGTACTGGCTAATAAAACTTCCTGCTGCTTAGGATTATGGAGCGATTGGCCCAATAAAGCCCAGTCGACCTTAGTCTCGTCAATAGCCATTGGAATATATTGATCAATTTGGTATTTGATTGTGCTCTTTAACTCCGCCTCGCCCATAGTCGGTACATCGATCACTGTCGTGAAGGTTTTGTTAGAAGGTAGGCCAATAACAACATTCTTTTCCTTGATACCACTTTGACCGACAGCGGTCATAATAACTTCGCCCAGGCGACGTAAGCCCTCAGCGGAGTTGCTGCTGGTAATCTTTTCATCTACAGGCGCATAGCCATAATGCTGCAAACTCCAGTTATCTGGACCCGACGAAGAAAGCTGAACCACCCTTACCGCGTTGGTGCCGATGTCTAATGCGAAAAAGTTGCCCAATCCTTTTAATAATGCCATATTGTCTTTCATTATACATAAGCATTAGCACTAAATGCAAGGGATAATCGAATACTAAAACCTAGGCGGTAACTCAGTAGTGTTGACCGTGTATACTCGAACGCTACCAGATGCACGTCCTATTGCCCATAAGTAAGCGTCAGCACGTAAATTAAAGACTTCTGCTGGATCGCCACTAGCCGACCCGCTACCGGAACCACCTGTGCGGCGAAGGTATAATTTCTGGGCCATTACAGGGCCATTGACGGTAAGGTTTTTTGCACATTCGTTCACTGTCTTAGCTTCAATCTCACAAGTCTCAATTATGCCGTCGGTGCCTTTTGCTATGAGCCATGCGTCAACAGTATCAACATTAGAATTTATAACAATTTTATTAGCAATAATGATCAATTGAGGTAGCTCTAAAATACTCTTGTATTTGCCTCCACCGTTATCCGAGTTATAAGTCTGGTTGTCTGCAATAGTAACAGTACCCTTAACCTTTAGGATAACTGTTTTTCCCGGAGCCAATTCGCTTAGCGACAGTTTTAAGTCGTCGGCACTATAAATACCGTTAAGACTGCTTGGCGCGACAGTGCCTGAAATAGATGATCCAGATTCTGTAAAACTTGCAGCAATATCAGGTATATTCCTCGCGCTAGCATAGTCTCCTATAGTTCCGTCTGCACCCGTGCAAACAGCGCCTATCAACGGAACATTAGCAAAACTAAGTTTACTTGCACTACACGCTGTAGCATTAACTAGACCCGAATCTGCAAATGCTGCTCCAGATGCGGTCCCTCGGATAGTTCCGGTTGCAAAAATAGCATATTCAACCCAGCTGCCAAAAGTGTTAGGGTCTTTTTTCGTGGTACTAGTTGTCACATTCGCTAACGGCAAAGCACTATCGATTCCACTAAACTGCCGGCCAACCGAAAGGTCGCCCCCAGTTATTTGCACTTTAGGATGCTTTCCAACAATTCGACACTGAGGCGCCGAGTGTGACCAGCCATCATTATCGTTAGCGAAGGGCTTGACGGATAAAGCAAAGCACAGTTTTGATCCAGCTTCTAAGTCATCTACGGTCGCTCCGTAATTACCAAGCACATCACCGCTGAGTACTGACCCATTAATGCTAAAGACGCTTGAGCTGCCAGTCTTTACGGTAGAGCACGTTACCCCACTCGCCACATAATACGAGCCGCACGGCGGCCTATTAGCGGCAGTGAACCCAGCGCCTGGATATGTTTTATTCGGCGACACAATCATCTTAGTCAGTTGCCACTCAGTAGCCTTACTCTTAGTCGGGCCACTATTCGAAACTACCGGCACGACATCAAAAGTTGAGCCAGGCTCTACCGCCTCGACACCGACATTTACGCTTGGCGTTAAAGTGTATCTATATGGCACCGTAGTACAAGCATAATCTGAGAGCTCAACGCCGTTTACACTTTCTGTCTTAGGCCATGACCGGGTCCTACGACATAGATCAGACCCTACATCGCTATCTTTGACTACATATTGAGAGTAGCTGTCAGTGGACGGATTAACATGACCGCTTGATAATCCGGATGGTACAGCAATATTAGGGTTTTTATTCCCACCTCCAAGAGCGGCATTATTTTCATAGTCGTAGCCTAAAACCTTATTAGTGCTAGATGGGCCTTCATTTTTTACAGAGTGTGTCCATGTTATTTTATAACCCGGCAGAGCGACAGTCTTATCGGTCGTGCCTAGTTTTATGGACTTAATTATAGCCGTTGGTGTTATTGACCAGGTTGGCGGTTGCGGTGTTGGCGGTGGCACACCGGTATCTAGATTGCCGATTGGGTTTGCACATTCCCTAACTAACTTATAGATGGAGTTGTTCTGGTCGGTATATATTTCTATGCCGGAACCGGTCCTTCCACCGCTAGGGGTGTAGTAGGCGACGTCATGGTTATTTCCACCCTGATAATAGGTGTTGATTGTAGAAGATACCGTAATATCCCAATTTATCTTGCCCTTAGACTGTCTATCATTTAATCTAGCGGCTAAATCATTCCAGTCCGCATCGCTAACGTCCTTACTGCTACCATCTATAGCCTTTCCGATCATAGTATATGCTATAAACGCAGATCCAGTTTTCTGTTGATCGGTTTTACTGCTTTCGTTTCTTGATTTCAAAAAATTAACTAATTCATCAACGCTGTTTATACAAGTCGGAATAGCATTAACACCGTTAGACTTAGGGTGTACACCATTACTATTATGGTTACAGTTCGGCACCTCGCTGCCATTAGCTATTACGGGCAGTACCGCGTCACCATATTGATCTAGCTTGTTATACCAAAAGCCGCGCCACTCACCTCTTCCAAGTTCAGAGGCATATGCAGAAGAGACGATAATAGAAGCTATTGCCAAGAATAGCACTGCGACAAAAGCTGATCTCTCTAGTGTCTTTTTTAACATACGCTAAACCGCTAACCTAGTTATGCTACTTTGGTAAGAGCTTTTGCTAGACTCAGCTAATGGATCGGAAGGTTCAATTAGTTTGATAGCTTTTTTGTAATAGCTAATTGCACTTATATTATCCAGTTTTGATTCATAAATAGTAGCCATAAATTGTGCGAGATTGGCGCTGGGTCTGATAGCCTCAGCTTCCTTCGCAGCTGCTAATGACTGGTCGTAATCGCCCGAGTTAAAATACATCACGGCCTTACTAAGCAATAAGTCACCTTCAACAACATCATCTTTCGATGAAAGGATAGCGGCGTCGTAAACCTTCGCCGCTCCCGCCAAATCGCCATTTGCTACAAGCAACCTCGCTGAATCGGCAGTATTTTCTAGTTTTTCATTAACTATTTTTTCACGATTTTCAGTTTCGACATCAATAGTAGATGATGGATTTTTGTTCGTATTATTGTCGATAACAAACCAAGTGGACGCAAGGACTACAGCTAACAACATAAAAATGGAAGTTATAATTATTGGCCATTTCTTATTCACAAAAAATCTACGTAATTTATGAGCTGGTTTTTGATGTTTTTTGTTATCAACCACGAATAATATTCCTTATGTTTACCTTACTCATAATAATATCATATTATCTAAAAACGACATCGAAAAGACAAAACTCGATTTTTTTCACTACCTCTGTTAAAATAAACGTATGAGTTTATCAATCGGTATGATGACTTTATAACCCAACTACCTTTTGAACTAAAACTGACTATGCCACCGACTGATAGAGGTGGTCGTGGCTACTCAGACGAATACGTTGCTAAAGCAGTAAAAGAGTTGTGTGAATTTGAGCTAACAGCTAAATGATCCAGACCACCTTATAAGTCTTCTGCATAAACTTACTATTTTACGAAATGACTCTTCCCATCTGAAAAACCATTAAAATCACCCTTATGTATTTTGATTGTAATCATGTTAGGGTTCCACTCCGACACTGAGACAGATTCTCCCTCGCCTTCCATAACACTTCTGCCAAATATAGTTCCGTTCGGAATAATAGTGTTTGCGATTGGTTGATAATCCTCAAATAAACGTCTTTCACAGTATTCGATTAAATCGTTATCTATATCGTTGCTGAGAGGCACTAGCACTCGCCATTCAATCTGGTCTTTGAAAAAGTATAGGTACTGAGTCAGAAGTGGTTGTCTATGAATTGGTCTGAACCTTTTCCAAAACCGTTCATGCTCTCGCAAGCGACTACTAATTAAAGATTTAGATTTACCAATATAGATACACTCGCCAGTATTCTTATTAAATGCTCCGTATATACCACTACACTTACCTTGCTGTACGTCATTATTTTTCAGTAGCTCTTTGACGTTTTCGAGGAGACGCTCATAATCAGCCCGTGTTGCTTTTTCGTCGATAGTTTGTTCGGTTTTCTCTGACTTTTGCAGTAACAGTAAATCAGCCTCGCTTACAGTATATAGCTGGGTTAGCTTCTCGGATATTGCTTCTAGTTCTGGCGACTTTACCAGAGCGTAGTCGCCCCACTTGTTCTGTCTGCCCGTAGTGAGGTTATCGACAATAACATGGCGGTCATACCTACCGTTATCGTGGACTTCTTTGATAATACCTTCACGCAACTTTCCGACTATGCCTCTATCGGGTCTGTCGTCGCTGTAGTTGTAGACTTTATCGCCAACCCTTAACGAGCTGAACCATTCGTCCATCATTTGGCTATAGAGTGCAGTTAAATGTTCACCGTCCATGTATGTCTATAAGTATAGCTTAATCCTCGTAAGGAATCTTTAGTCGAGCAATCATTTCTATCTCACTAGCTATTAGCTTCATCAGAAAGACTCAACATGAAGACATAGAAAACCCGCCTATCATAGCGGGTATTCTTTTGTCGTAATCTTGTTTATTGTAGGTTAAACGTAATTGCTTTGTTGTCGAAGAAACTAAAGTTCTGGTACAGGAGTTTCAAACCTGCGTCGCCTTTTGGCACTTCGTATGCGAGCTTACCAGTCACTTTACCACCCTTAGCGAGTGAGCCGCTGTTCAGCTTGCCCTCTGAAAGTGCGGTAAATGCTTCATTTTGTTGTACGCCATTTGAATCCTGCATTTTGAACTCAAACGTGTTGTAATCGAGATTAGAATCACTATTATTCACGATATTAACGGTTACAATAACGAACTCTTTGCCCGATTCAGGTTGTGCGAATTGATTGCCAGTATCGTAGTTACGTTGGACATCAGTAACGGTAATCGATTTATCGTCGAAAGTGGCTGTTTCACCAACTTTGAACTCTGTCTTTTCTTCTGCTTTTTTACTTTGACTACCGCTATTGTCGGTACCTGTATTTGTTGCAGTGTTGCTCTTGTCGCCACCCATCGCACCAGCAATGCCACCAATAACGACTAGTGCAATAATTACAGATAATATCTTATGACGGGCAAACCAATTTTTCTCTTTTTCTGCCATTTTATTTACCTATACTCCTTGTTTAAGTTACCTCTGCTAATATATAACATAATTTACTAAAAATAAACAGTTAGTTTATGTAACTATCTGTTTATAATTCCTACTCTAGGTGTATGACAAATGCAAAAGAACAAAAACTTATGAAAGCCTTTGGCAAGCGAGTTGCAGAAGTTCGTAAAAGTCGTGGCGTTACACAGCAAGCACTTGCTGAAGACATAGGTATGAGTGTCGTAGCAATAGCCTACATAGAAACAGGTAAACGCTGGGCTAGACTCGGAACATTAAATAAAATTGCTAAGCAGCTAAAAGTGGATATTAGTGATTTATTTCGTGGCATATAACTCCTTTTTACCCGTCTTTTGACCTAAAACCTCCCCTACGACCTCTGGAACACGGACAGAGGGTGTATAAAGTCGTTCACCTAAACAGGTCGCCTGTGGCTGCGTATCGTTACACATTATTTTTTTCCAGATTTTTGACGCTCAACGCCATTTATTAGACACAACTTTTAGTAGAATCATGTACAAGGCTACTAGTTAAGCTATGAGTATGTGCGAAAATTAAAACTTACTTTACTTTGGTTGCTCCGAGCAAGTTTCATCTCATCTGCAAACACTGAATTGTTGTTCAAATAATAGTAGTAGGAACTACGGCTAATCTTAGCAAATTTACAGCTATCACTGATGTTGTAATTGTGCGAAATTGAATCCGATAATTTATTGACGATTTTGAAATTAAGCTTTGGTGGTCGCCCAACGGCATTTTTGATTTCCATGATGATTCCTTTTTGTGTTTCCCTCTCTTATAAGTATACAGACGTGTGCCTTCAGCTATTGATAAAAAAGTGCGATAATAAACACATGATTCTCACATATCATCAAATTGGATTTGCAGATGACGATAAAACCAGAGTGCAAGTCCATTACACAGTCAGACAAATACTGTGGCGGTTACGCAACTACAACGACAACGGTCCAATACCAATGGACGGTCCAAAGAAATTCATACCCGTTGCTGATTCTGAGAGTGGACGCAAGACCAAAGAGATAATTGAAACTTTGGAAAAACATAAAATCTTGTTATTTAGACATGCTGATAAAAGCCCTGCGCTATTGTTTGAAATCTTCGTCACTAACAGATACAAACTTGAGCTTTTACTCGCAGAAGCAAAGTGGCTAGGAGAGCTAGAAGAAAAGCGTAGCGAAGCACCTGAAATTGATAATCTCGTTTATTACGATTTGGAGTCAGGGCGTGGACTGGTGAACGGTAATCCGGTCTTTCTAAGGGGTAGGAATAAAAAAGTATTCAAACCTTTGTTCAACGCAGCTCCGAACCCCGTAGACAAAGAATCTCTCAAGGGTCCTGTAGCAACTGACCATAAAGATGATTCACTAAAATATGCGACGCAAGATGCATTTAACTTATTACGTAAAGCCTGCAAAGTAGACAAAACAGTAATATCTCTTGGTCAAGATGGTGGCAGACTCCACGCTAAAGTATTTCCGTTATCGGTACAACTATTTGAAGACACTTTCAGCACAGAAGAAAAGCAATAAAAAGCTACCGAAGTAAACTCCCGAATATTGTCATTGTCACCCCTGTTATCTTAGGCAAATCTACCTGAGAATTTAGGCTATTGCACCCTAAAATTAGGCACAGGTTTGCAGTGTAATGTCGGCTATCAGCAAGCCTGTCGGCATTCCATAAACCATAAGGATAATAACAATGACAAACCGTAAGGAAGAAAGTCATACCCAAAATAAACAAAATGAGTCTGAGCACACAAATAGTGCTATTGACCACCAAACACCGACTAAAGACACAACTTCTCAGATGAGAGTTTCGTCTAAAATCGAAATAACAATCACACGTCAGCAGCTTAGTACAGCCAAGTGGCTTTTTGAGCAAGCTGGCAAGCCAAAGCCGAGTTGGTTACGTCAGAAATTCTACGTCAATCAGTATCGCCGTAAGTGTTTGAACGTGGAGCTCATGGAAGCACAGCTAGACCGTGTGTTCTGCAACCGCTATCGCAATACAGATGAGTGGTACGACCTGCTACACCAGTTGTGGCACGACATCAACGGGGGTTCGTCATGCATATAGACACAACCAACATAACTGCCAAGGTTTATGCTGAAAACCTCACTAAAAGCATTCTTTACGTTTCAGTAGCCATACCAAGCTTAAAGATGTGGATCGGTCACTGCACAGTACGTCCCTCTACTAAATACGACGACCTATGGTTTCAAATGCCAAAGTTCTGGATCGGGAAAGGTTGGGCTGAGCCAGTTGAATTTCGTGGCGACAGTCCTTTCCTAGACCTAATACGGGACGCAGCCATGAGGGCTGTAGACGAGTATATTCACGACAACAAGCTGGAAACACTGTTCAAAGGTGCGAACCACACAAAAGATATTGATGAGGTCCATGATGTGTAAACAGCATGATAGTAGCTCACATAGTTCTCTATATAGCAAAGAATCCTATATAGGTTACTTACCTAAACAGCATATAGGTATCAATTCAGTAGGTTTCTGGTTAATAGGTAACTTAATTGGTTTCTATTCTTTATTGGTTACTACCCAAGGCGTAAGCAATGAATAAGAAGCAAGCGAAAACACCGCCAGAAAAACCAACGATTAAATACATAGTTGTGGTAGACGAGCTTAACATCTTAGACGAAGTATTTAACAAACTATTTGAACAGGTATAAATGGATATTAAGTGACGAATTAAACAGATTAGCATTGACAATTACTTACAAATAATTAATAATGGAGATACAATGGTTGACTATAAATTTCATACAGTTCAGGAAGTCGCAGATATACTGCAAATCCACTGGCAGAGCGTACTCACTTACATTAAAAGCGGAAAGCTAGAAGCCGTTAAGCTTGGCAAAGGCTACCGTATTAGTGAAACCGCTTTGCAGAAATTTATAGCCAACCACTCCACAAGGAGAAAGAAATGAAGAAAGCAGCAATTTACATGCGTGTCAGTACGGCACAGCAAGAAGAAGAACAAACAATCAAAAGTCAGGAAATGGAGCTACTTGCCCGAATTAAAGCGGATAAAGATGTTCTCCTACTCCCTGAATGTATTTACAAAGACGAGGGTTGGAGCGGAGCTATTATTGAGCGACCCGACCTAGACCGTATGCGTTCAGACGCACGGGATAAAAAGTTTGATGTCCTCTACTCCTATGACCGTGGACGTGTCTCCCGCAAGTTTCTCCATCAGGAGATTATCCTAGAGGAACTGCGTGAGTGTGAAATTGAATACATCAGCCTCCATGACATCAATGGGCAAACCAGCGAAGAAATGATGATGGGTAGTGTTATGGGTATCTTTCACGAATATGAGAGGGTCAAAATTACCGAGCGTATGCGTCTTGGTAAAGTCCGAAAGGTGCGTGAGAACAAGAAGCTCTTGGGCTACCAGCCGAAGTATGGCTATGACTATCACCTACGTATAAAATCTGGCGAAGACGCTCGTGACGGATACTTCTCTGTTAATAAGGCTCATGCAAAAGTCGTTAAGCAGATATTTATGTGGATCGCTTCGGGTATGTCCAAGCATGAAGTGAAGCGTCAACTATTTAAACAAGGCATTGCCCCGCCTAAAGGAAAGCGTGAACAGTGGAGCGGTGGAACACTTGACCGTATGGTCACAGACACTACCTATAAGGGTATTCACTACTATAACAAGAGCGAATCCGTACCTACCAAGAACCCACAAAACCCTGAACAAAAGTATCGCAAAGTGATTAAAGGCAGCCGCAAACGCCGTCCTATGGAAGAATGGCTAAGCGTAGAAGTACCAGTAATTGTTAGCTCAGAGCTATTTGATAAGGTGCAAGTACAGTTAGCACTCCATAAAAGGGTTAATACACGCAATAACAGCAAGAATCAGTACCTTGTTGCTGGCTTGGTAAATTGCGTGTGCGGTAAAGCTCGTACTGGTGACCCTGCCAATAAAGGAAATCTTTACTATCGTTGCACAGACAGGCTTAGTAAGTTTCCCCTGCCTCGCCAATGCTACGAGCATGGTATCAACGCACCTGTGTTTGACGCATTAGTATGGAACAATATAAAAGCGTTACTTAGTGACCCCTCATTAGTCATTAAGCAAGCCGAACGTTGGCAGAAGTCCTCTTCCCCACTAGAAAGCCAGCTAGTAGCACTTAAGAAGCGTCACAAGAGCTTGGACGATGAGGAACGCCGCTATACCAAAGCCTACGGTCAGGGTGTAATGTCAGAACGTCTCTACAAGGATAACTTTCACGAAACTAACACGAAACGTGCCGATATAGTATCTGAGATGTCAGGAATTGAAGCGGAACTTGTTAACAAACCTGTTATTCCAGTGGAACAACTGATTGACGGCGTGCTAAAATTAGTGGGAAGCTTAGATTTTACAGATAAAAAATCCATAATAAGAAAATTAGTCACTAAGATAGAAGCAACAAAGCAGGAGGTTACGATATGGGGAAGAATACCAATTCCAATCACAGAACAAGTTGGGTACTATGCTAACGATAGCAATCCCCACTTTTCAAATCAACTGTCAAATAACCTGTCAAAAGACGGAAAGGTTGGTTTAAATGTTATCAATAGGAATCGTCGGACTGCCAAACGTAGGTAAATCTACCCTATTTAACGCCCTTACGAATAATGACATATTGGCGGCCAACTATCCTTTCGCCACCATCGAGCCTAATACTGGAATAGTACCAGTCCCCGATGAGCGCTTGGCTAAATTGGCTACGGTCTATGGTTCAACTAAAATACTACCTGCTACGGTAACCTTTGTTGATATTGCGGGCTTGGTTGCTGGCGCCAGCAAAGGCGAAGGCCTCGGCAATAAATTCCTTGCTAACATTCGTCAATGCGACGCTATTGTTCATATTGTCCGTGCCTTTCATGATGACAGTGTTATTCACGTTTCGGACAAAATCGACCCTCGTGATGATATCGAGATTATCAACACCGAACTAATCCTAGCTGATATCCAGACAATCGAAACTCGACTGACTAAAGCTCAGCGTGACGCCAAAACGCAACCAAAACTAAAAATAGTCGCCGACTACCTTATTGAGTTATTAGATAAATTAAAGGCTGGCACTCCACTATCAGCGATTGCCAATTTGAACCACGAATTGATTTATGATTTGCACCTATTAACTGCCAAGCCAGTTATCTATGCCTTTAACGTTGACGAAGAGACACTTGCTAGCGCCGATAAAAAAGCAGCCTTGTCTGAATTAGTCGCGCCCGCCCGAACAATATTTGTATGCGCAAAATTAGAAGACGAACTAAAAGGTCTATCACTAGAGGATTCTGCCGAATTACTTGAAAGCTACGGTGTTAAAGAGACCGGATTGCTTCAATTGATTCACGCCGCCTACGACATACTCGGGTTGCAAAGCTATCTAACGGCTGGTCCTAAAGAGATTCGCGCCTGGACAATTCACAAGGGCGATACTGCCCCACAAGCCGCTGGAGTCATCCATACTGATTTCGAAAGAGGCTTCATCGCCGCTCAAGTTGTAGATTACGACGACTTAATCGCCGCCGGTTCAGAAGTTGCCGCCAAGAGTGCCGGTAAGATGCGCACCGAGGGCAAAGAATACGTCATGCGACCTGGTGATGTCGTCGAATTTCGATTCAACGTTTAGCAAGTACTACTTTTTTAGCGGTTGCAACAGGTAGAATCGCTCTTGATTGCCCTTTGCTCCGGTGATGTCACTATCGCGCTTGTCTGAGATAACAAAATAAGTTCGTGACCAATCTTCGAAATCTTTTAGAATCTGACGACGCATGGCATCATTCTTGATAATACCTTTATTCGTCTGATCTTTACCGGCCTCAAACTGAGGCTTAACCATGGCTACAACCTGAGTCTTGGTATTAGATAGATAATTATAAATATGTGGCAAGATATCGCGTAAACTGATAAAAGAGACGTCAATGACAATGATGTCTGGCATTTCCTTCATATAGAAATCGCGAATATCAGTTTTTTCATGTAATTCAATTCGCTTGTTACGACGTAAACTGGGGTGGAGCTGTTCAGTGCCGACGTCGACGGCATACACTTTCTGGGCGCTATGCCGCAGCGCGTAGTCAGTAAAACCACCAGTACTACTACCAACATCCAAAACTACCTTATCAGAAAAATTAAGTTTCAACAGATCAGCCACAGATTCTAGCTTTAGACCGGCTCGGCTCACATATTGAACCTCAGCAAGAAGTTTAATCTCGGCGTTGGATCCAACGAAATGACCGGGCTTTAAGAGCACCCTGCCATCGACAGTTACTTTACCAAGTTTAATCCAGCTCTCGGCCTGTGAGCGGCTAGGAACTAATCCTCTTTTTACTACCTCATTATCAAGTCTATTCTTTGACATTTTTGAACCTGTCAGCGGAATAGACCATATAACCACCGCCTTCTGATTTACGTAGCAAACAAGCCGAATCAACACAAATCCTAGCTTTTTCGCCTGGGTCTGAATCACCGGAATTAGACTGAATAGTCATATGAGGTCGATAGCGCTGCCCGGCATACTTTAAATCACTCTTAATAAATGGTCGAAAACGTGCAAGAAATAATACATGGATTGCCATCAACGATAAGGCACCCTCTCCAACTACTGGTCTGACCAAGATATCATTTTTTTCTCCGAAATAGTCGGATTCACCAAAATGACGTTCCCCAACATGCGCTTCAAGTGCTTCTACGTCACCAAGTGTTTCAATAAAGCCAGAAACTGCAGTTGCCCCCAGAGTTCTGAAGGGTTGCAGTAAAGTTATATGAGGCGGCAATCGATCCATCGTATCCCCCGTCGCAACATCCGCCATAATGTGAGCAACTAAAAAATCCCCCTCTTGTCTGAGAGTTTTTAGTACGCTGCTACTTCTTTCGCTCACGATAGCTACCGTCCTCAGTACTAACACTAATGATGTCGCCGGTTTTGATAAAAGCCGGAACTTTAACGACTAAACCAGTCTCGACAGTTGCATCTTTGAGTACGCTGCTGCTAGTGTCGCCCTTGACGACATTTTCAGTATAAGTAACGCCTAGGTAGATGTTTTTGGGTAGCTCAACATTGATTATATTGTCGTTAAAAGACTGCAAAACAACGTTTTCGCCCTCTTTTAAATAGCCAGTGACGCCTTCGACGGTATCCGCCGATAGTTGAAATTGCTCAAAAGTTTCAGGGTCCATAAAATTATAATCAGATCCAGCACTATATAGATATTGAACAGTTCGGTTTGATACTTCGGCTGAATCAATTTTTTCTTGCCCTTTAAAAGTCTTGGGGATGACACTACCGTCAATTAAATTCTTAATTTTTACATTAACGATACTGCCACCACGTCCCATAACTTTTTGGTTATATTCAACGACCCTAAAAGGCTTGCCGTCAATTTGGACGACAACACCTTTTTTTAGATCAGTTGGCTGATAAGCCACGGGTCTATCCCTGGGTTACGAATGGTAATAGGGCTAGATGACGCGCACGCTTGATAGCGGTTGCAAGCTGACGTTGCTGTTTAGAGCTAAGTCCAGTTTTACCGATTTGTTTGATTTGACCATAAATGTCAACAAATCGTTGTAGTGTTTTGACGTCTTTGTAGTCAAAAAATACAGGGGTGTCTTTTTTAAATCGTTTAATTGCCATATTCTTACTCCTAATATTCCTAGAAAGGAATCTCACTTAAATCAATTGGTTTGTCGTCGATGTCTTCAATAACAACATCTTCAGTTTTTTTGCTTGGTCCAGCAGCTGGGCTACTTGATTGACCGGCACCATCATTTGGTCCGTCAAGGAAAGTAACGTCGGTTGCAGTAACTTCGACACGGCTTTGTTTCTTGCCTGAGTCTTTGTCGTCCCATCGGTCTTGGCGAAGGCGGCCCTGAACAAGAACACGTCGGCCCTTGGAAAGGTATTGCATGACCAATTCGCCTAGTTTTTCCCAGGCATTGATGTTGAAGAAGTCAGCGCTATCGTCTTGACCACCGCGATCAACTGCAACGCTAAAACTAACAATTATTTTGCCGGTACTAGTTGTGCGTTGTTCGGGGTCGCGAGTTAAACGTCCCATTAAAATGACTTGGTTGACACTCTTTGCCATGGCTCTTACTCCCTTTCGGCTGCGTCAGTATTTGACGCATTTACTTTTGCTTCTTCGAGAGCCTTACGGCCCTTTTCATCAACAGTGACAAGTAAATAACGTAATACTTCATCGGTGATGTTGAAAGTATTACTAATTTTTAGTGGTGCATCGGCAGGCAATGAAACGTCAAAATAAACGTAAACTGCAAAATCCTCATTCTTGATGCGGTAAGCTAGTCGCTTTTTGCCCCAGTTGTCTTCAGTGACGATTTTGCCGCCAGCTGATGTGATAACGCCACGAACTTTCGTTAGTGGAGTTTCGATGTCGACCTCAAGGTCGGGATGAATCAGAACGGTTAGTTCATATTCCTTCATAGTAGATTTCCTCCTCTGGAATCCTTATGGATGCTTATATCGAGTATAAGCCGAGTTGATAACACCTTAGATTATAACATAATCTATCAGTAAAATCTACG